>ERZ1292623.628-Hain-H51-01um-R1-628-length-37159-cov-5_pt1 | contig 34929 bp, 44 predicted proteins | sample MGYA00564398_ERZ1292623 | MGnify/ENA primary metagenome ERZ1292623 (study PRJEB36523, sample SAMEA6512633) | groundwater metagenome | collected 2019-01-07 | study: AquaDiva: Metagenomics assemblies of 32 groundwater samples
CCTGATCGCGTTTGTGTTTGGCGTCGGCGCGGGTCGCGGCCTTTTGGCAGGTTGCCCGGTCAGCGAGTAGCCTGAAGCCATGCCGCGAAGGGCGAAAATTCCGAAACAGTGGGTCGTGGCGGGTGGCGTCGTGGGCCTGTTTCTCGTTTCTCGCGTTCTGCGACCGGCGGTGGCGCTTCACGACCGGAAGATCCGTCCGATCCTTCTCTTACGTGTCGGCGGTGGACAGCTCATGTCCTTTCCCTGGGCGCTTCGGTTCAAGGCCATGCAGCGTGCGGCGGCGAAGGAAGGAATCCGGCTGAATCCGGTCAGCGGGTATCGGGGTCCGTTCACGCAGGCGAGGCTCTACCTGAAGGCGGTAGCCACGGCGACAAAGTTGAAATTGGAAGGAAAGGACATTTCGGGTTTGACCTATCCGCCTACGGCGCCGCCGGGAAAGAGCAATCACGGCGCGGGCGACGCGCTCGATATCGACGTTCGCATGACGCATGATCAGTTCTTGGCCGGGAAGAAGACGCCGGAGTTTTTGTGGTTGCGGAAGAACGCGACTCGATTTGGCTTCCGCGCCCTGCCGTCGGAAGCTTGGCACATTTCGTCGACGGGCCGGTAGCATGAGGCCGCCCTTTCCGCCGGTCGCGCTGTTTCTCCTGCTGATCTCTACCGCCTTACACGAAACGCCAAGCTTCCTGACGATCGTCCAGCGTCCAAGCGACTTTTGCGGAACGGACGTGCGCGGAATCGAGTATTGGGTCCAGGACGCCATGCCGTGTTCCGTGTTGAACGGTGTGGAGGACACTTTGGAAGAGCTGGTTCAGGCCACGGAGGCGGCCGACGGCGAGCTGGAGGGCGTCAGTCTCATTTTCACAGAAGACTTTGTCCGCTGCGGTCCGGCCAAGACTGTCGGTTGCACGTTTCATACGGTGTCCGTCGTGACGCGTACTCACCCGCGCTGGCAATCGGTTTTGAAGCACGAGTTGGGTCACCACCTGCTCAAACGGCGAGGTGGTCCTTGGCGGAACGGTGACTCGAAGCACGAAAACAGCGCTTGGTGGAAGGTCGTTGACGGAAATGGCCGGTACTAGTGTTGGGGGTCGAGTTGACGTATAGTCCGGGTGTGTGCCGGCTTGGGCGGTTGAGCCTTCTCGTTGTCCTGTTCCTGTGCGCCTTTCCGGTTCCGGCCTTTTCGGACCAACCTACGAGCTTGCAAGAGCTGATCGAGGTTGGCGAGCGGACGGAACCCTGCTTCGTGTCCCGCCACGGCGTTGTGGTGACGTCGATCGGCGGCGAGTGCCCGGATCAAAAACAACTGGAGTCCGAGACCTCGTGGGCGTTGAAGGGTCTGTCGGCAGTGGAATCGGCCCTTGCGGAAACACGGGTCTTTTTGACCCGTCAGTGGATCTCGTGCGGCGGCGTCCGGGCGTCGGGCTGTGCCCGTCAAAGCGTCTTGGCCGTTCGCGTCGGGTCGGGAAAGTCTCGTGGGTGGTTTTGGGACTACCGGCATGAGCTGGGTCACGTATGGCGGATCCGGAACGGTCGGGACGTGGACGCGCGCCACGTGGATTGCGGCTTCTGGACGAGTGTCGATCCTCGGTACTCGTGTGACTGGCGGATTGCGGGTGCCTTTCGGTGAGCAGCTCGCCCGAGACGGGCTGTGTGAAGCTGAACCACCCGAATTTGGCGGCGTCTTGGGGCTGTTGTCAGTGCCGAACGTTGAACGGAACGTGGCGGATAAGCTGCAAGATCTGCGGCCATGCGCGGTGCGGCGCGGTGAAAAAGAGTGGGTTCGGTCCCTGCTAGCTTGGTGAGGGCGCCGCTTCGTCTGCTGGACGGACGGTTCTTGCGGCTCGTCAACTTGTTGAGTGCCCGGATCGGGGACTTTCAGATCGTCCTGAAAGAGACGTCGGTGTTCATGCGTTTCTTGTATTACGGGCTATTCATGCCGTTTTGGCGAAGGGACTTCTTGACGGGCTCCGTGACCGTCGTGGGCTATACGGTGTACGTTCCGTCCGGCCTCTGGGCGACGACGGAAGCCTACGAACGGTTGTTGGCTGCCGCCACGCGTTGGAAGATTCCAACGTCTAGCTGATAGTATGGCGGTGTGCCGACGGCGCAGCCGAGTCTGAAGACGACCCTAGCGATCCGGGCTTTGATCGTGGCGGTTCGGAAGGTGGACATTCGGACCGCGTTTACGCCAACCGTGTCTTTGGATCTGGAAGAGGCCCTTGCTCCGGCAGAGGAAAAAAAGCCGACCCTTGTCGACAGCCTTTTTTCCACCGTCCAGCCGGGCGTGACTCTTCGTGGTGGGACGCTGGGCACGACGTCCGTTGCGCCATACGGCGACGCGGGCAAGGTCGTTTGGCGCCGGAATTTGACCATTTTGGGTCTGGTGTTGACGGCGGGTCTTGCTGGAACGTTTGCGTTCGGCTATGTTCTAGGCCGCAGCAGACGATAACGTCGTGGTTCCCTGGGAGGTTTCATGAAGGCGCGTCTCGTGTTGCCGTTTCTGGTTTTCTCGTTGGTCGCGGTGGGCGTGGCGGCGGAGCCGACGGGCGAGACGTTGCCCGATCCGGCGTTTCGGGGAAGTGTCCTTCCGGGAAACGCGAACGACATGGGCTTTACCGAGGACGAGATTAGGGCGGCGCATGCAGTCTTGAACGCGGCCGGTGAAATGACGTTGTCGAGTTCGGGCCTTCCGGCACCCACACCGACGACGGTTCCAGAAGGGGACGTTCAGGGCGCGCTGGGCCTAATTCCGGCGCTCGTCGCGGCGATCACGAGTCAGAACTACGTGTTGGCGGCAGCGCTGGCGCTCATGTTGATTGTCTTTCTGGTTCGGACGTACGCTTGGAAGGCGATCCCGAAGGACGCGTTGCCGTGGGCGACGTTGCTGGTCGGTGCGGCTTCCTACGTGGCCGGCGCGCTCTACATTGGGACGGACGCCAAGGCGGCCGTGCTGAAAGGGCTGCTCGTCGGTGCCGGGTCCGTGTCGACGTGGCAGCTCACGAAGAGCGCCTTCCGGATCCTGAAACGGTTTTTCGACTGGCTGAAGTCAAAGAGAGGAACGAAATGAGTTTTTTGCTGCGTGTCGCGCTGTTCGTGGCGTTTACGCTTTGCTTTGCGTTGGCCCTGAACGCGTTGGCTGCTCCGCCGGGAGACAACGTGGCTTCGCCGCCACCGCCGGTGGTCTTGAACCCAGTCGGAGCGCCAGCCCAGGCGGGTCCTAGAACGCCAGCTCAGGCAGGTCAGGACAGAAAGTTGTCGACGGAGGAGGTTCGCTTGCGTGCCGAGGTGGCGACGGCCCAGGCGGTGGGTGGGCTGACGCAGTTCTTTTCCCTGCTGGCTGTTTCTCTGCTCGCGTTGGCTGGGACCTACGGTGGGCTGTTCTTGGCAAAGTTGGGCCTGAAGAGGAAGTTTCCTGAGTACCGCGCGTTTCTTCCGACCCTGCACCTGGTGCTGGTGGTCGGGTGTGTTCTCGGCGCCTATTTCGTGTTGTCGCCGGCGGGGTCAGTGGCGTCGGCGGTCGGGGCGGCTTCCTCGCGGCTGCTGCATGATTCTGTGGACGGCCTTCGGGCGTTCAAGACGAAGCGCTCTCGTTGACATTTCACGTTTGCGGTTAGTAGCCTGACGTTGGCATGTTCTGGTTGCCGACCCGTGTCCGGGCTCTTTCTGCCCTTTTTGCGCTTTCTCTGATCGCGGCGCTTCTTCCGCTTTCGGCGCGGGCGCAAAATTTGACGAGCCGGCAGCTGAATTCTCTGAACCAGGACGGCGCCGCGCCGGTGTCGGACGCCTACTATCAGACGATTGCTGGCTTTGACGGCACAAACGCGCAGGCGTTGTCGACCAACACGAGCGGCGAGCTTCTCATGACCTTCGCTGCCGGCAGCGGAATCATTGCAGACAACGGCGTCTTCACGGACGGCACGAGCCTCGTGGTCCCGGCCGGCTTCATTTTCGACGAGACGGCCGGTACATCCCTTACCGAGAACGACGTCGCAGCAGGCCGGATCGACTCGAAACGGGCTCAAGTTTTCGTGCTCGAAGACGAGACGACGCGAGGCCTCTGGGCCGACATTCTCGACGCGGGTGCAGACGACCTCGCCACGTCGCTCAATCGGCTGAACGTCGCGGCGGAGTTGTACGGATTCGACGGCACGACGATGGACCGAATTCGTGGTGGGGCCACCAACACAGACGACGTGGCCACGACGGCAACCACCACGAACTTGTCGACGAACGCTTTTCTGATGGCGTACGACGGGACGGATTGGGACCGCCTTCGGTTGGATGCCAGCAACGGGAACCTGCTCGTCGCGGGTCCCGTGGCGGACAACGCTGCCTTCACGGATGGCACGACACGGGTTTTCCCGGGTGGATACATTTACGACGATGTGGCTGGCACGGCTTTGGTCGAGAACGATGTTGCTGCGGCTCGAATGAACAGCCTGCGTGCTCAAGTATTTACGCTTGAAGACGGCGCAACCAGATCACGGTGGGCCACAGTTCGTGGGGGCTCGGCAGACGATGAAAGCACGAGTTTTCTGCCACTGTGGACAGCTTCTATTTTAATGGGTTTCGACGGGACAAACCACGATCGTCTTCGGTTGGACGCCTCGAATGGCAACCTGCTCGTGGCCGGTCCCGTCGCGGACAACGCCGCGTTCACGGACGGCACGACACGGGTCGATCCCGCCGGATTCATCTTCGACGAAACCGCAGGCACGGCGCTCACCGAAAATGATGCGGCAGCAGCGCGCATTGACTCGAAGCGGGCCCAAGTGATGGTTATCGAGGACGAGACGACTCGGGGCCTCTGGGCAGACATCCTCGCCGACGGGGCCGACGATTCCGCGAATACGTTGAATAGTGTGATTACGGGATCTCAGACGTACGGCTATCATGTTGCAGACGGGAACTGGGATCGCGTTGCTTCCTTCGCGCAGGCCAACAATCTGGCGCCCTCCACGACGGAAGGGCAAATGCTGTCGACGGCCGCGTTCCTCTACGTGAGTGACGGATCGACGTTCGACTCGGTGGAATCCGGCTCAACCGCCACAGACAATCAAAGCACGAACGCGGACGGTAACCTCACGACGTTGACGTACCTGTATTTGTTTGATGGGACGAACTGGGATCGTGCCGAGTCATCGGTCACAAATGCGGACGACGTGGGTGTTAGCACTACCGGTGGCGTTCTGCGCGCCAACAGCTACTTGTTGGGCTTTGACGGAACCACTTTCGATCGGATTCGGTCCTACGCCGCGAACGCTGATAGCATCACGAACCCGACGTTGGGCAACCTCGGCGTGACCGGCTTTACCTACGGATATGACAGCTCTGGAGGGAACTGGGATCGTCTGAGCACGGTCATGGTGGCGGGGGCGCACACGCCCGGAACGAACATCAACGTCACCGCCACCTCCACGGAGGTCTGCACGACCGACAACGTTCTCACCGTGGGTACGGTCTACGCGATCCAAACGGCGGCAGCGGGGGTCTTCTGCGAACTCGGCGCGGACGCGGCGACGATCGCCGCCGCCACGACGGATACGCCGCTATTCCCCGAGAGTGGGGTCTACAACTGGTACGCCTCCTCAACCTCCTTTGACACCCTGTGTTGTATTACCTCGGGAGCCTCTATTGAGGTGGATCTCTACCCGCTGACGTTCTAACGGTAGCGTCTTTGCTAGACTTGTTGCGTGGCGGTGCGGAACGACCCTCTTGAAGGACCAGTCGATTCTAGAGACGTGCCGGCGCTCTTGGCCGTGTTCCTGATCGTGTTCGCCTTTTTCGGTCTTATGACGGTCGACGAGCGGGTCGAGCGCAAGGCCGGTGCGCCCGTGAACGCAGAAGAGGCCGCTTTGTGGGCCGTTCGGTGTCCCGGACCGGCGTTCGGTGTGGAATTTGCGGTGTTCGAAGCGCCCTGTCCGGATCCGCAAGAGGCAACGTCCGTTCTTCTGTCGGCCGTAGATCGTGTGCACGTTTCACCTGACGTCCTTTCGGGAATGCGCGTGGTCCTGACAAAACGTCCGCTCCGGTGCGCGGGCGAGCCGGCCTTTGGTTGCACGCGAGACCTGTCGGTGTCGGTGATCCGTGTGAAGTACGGGTACTTGGCGTCTCTCGTCCACGAAGCGGGTCACTACGTCAAGGCGCGGACGAGCTTCACGCTGGACCTTTCTCACCGAGATCGAGCGTTCTGGCACGCGTTGGAGCCGTTCGAGTCGGCTTGGAGCGACGAAGAGGACCGCCGGCAGGAGGACTTTTTGCCTCCGTCGAAGCGGCTGGATTATTGGCACTGATGGCGCAGACCTTCTTGTTGACGCTTCGTTGCAATGGGCCTTCTTGTGCGCAGGTCTTGGCACAAGTCCATTTCGTGTCGGCCGCTTCGTTGCTCGTCGTTTACCGGTGTCGTCTGTGCGGGAAGCCAAGCTGCTATCTGGCCGGCTCGCGCGGCGTGGAGCCGCTGGAACCGGGTCCATACCTGACGAAGCCCGGCGAGCGCGCGTCTCGTACGCTGGTCACGCTTCGGTGTGCGCACGAGGCGTGTCGTCAACCCGTTGCGGGTGTGTGGTTCACGGCGCCGCACGGGATCGTTCGGATCCGGAATTGCGCGGCGTGTGGCGAGGACAGCGAGTTCGTTTGCGCGCCGTCCGGGATCACGCCGGCGGCGCTCGTGCGCGGCCCAAAGTAGCGTCGGCAGTGGAGCGGCGCCTGTCTCGGACGGGCAAATTTGACAAGGCAAAACGCGTCTTGTTTTATAGATACAGGTCCCGGGTAGTGGGACTGGCTCCAGCGAGAGTCGAGTAAGAAACCAAAAGAGCAAAGGGTCAGCGAGCCCACCTAGCAATGGCGCTAGGCGGGCCTTTTTCATTTTTGCTCGAATCGGGACAGAGAGGCACAAACAATGTTTGGTTCGAAGACGGAAGGTTCCTTGGACGGGTTGAAGCTGCCGAAGTTCGCGCGTGGCTTCCTCGGCGATCTTCAGGAGCTGTCGATCCTGGGTGCGGGTGCCGCAGCGGCGCTTGCTGGGTACAAGGCGGCCAAACAGTACCTGCCGGGTGCGTCCTCGCCCGGGTACGGTTCGATCGCCTACAAGCTGGGTGCCGGTGTTCTGGCCCAGACGGTCGTGTCGAAACTGCCCATTCCGGGTGCGAAGGGTCTCGCGAAGGGCGCCGGTGTTGGGCTCGTAGCGAGTGGTCTGGTCGAGCTGGCGAACATGCTGGTCGGCGAGAAAACCTTCGAGCTGGGTGACGCCGAGTACGAGGACAGCCTGGCCGGTGCGCCGGTGGAAGTCGAGCTGGCCGAGGCGTCTCTTGCGGCCTCGCCGGTCGAGGTCGAGCAGCTGTCAGGCGTTGGATCGTTCATTAGCTGAGAGAGGTGTTGCGGCCCGCATTCGGCCGTTGGTGCATTGACTGAAAACATTCGGCGGCTCCCGTTTTGAATGCAGCGGGTAGGGCACCGAAGAGGAGAACAGAATGGCAAACGGCTTTGTATCCTTTGACAGCAAGAATGGACTGCTTCACGTTGCGGGTCAGACGTTCAAGCTGACGGAAACCCGCGAGGGAGATCGGTACGACTCGGTTGACCAGGCCTCGGGTCTGATGACGGCTGGAACTGAGCTGGTCCTGTTCCGGGATCTCGCCAACAAGAACACGCAGGACACGTCGTTCAAGACGGCCCGGCGGGTTCCTCAGGGCGAGGAGTTCGTGATTTCCCGGATCGGCGCCGTGCTGGCGCAGACCCATGGTGGCACCATGGTCAGCGACGACGACATTATCAAGCTGGCCTATGCCGGCGTTCTGGAAATCAAGGTCAACACGCGGATCGTCTGGGACGCGCCGATCGTGTTCTCGCCGGCTGGGTACGGCGTGACTGGAATGACGAACCGGACCGACACCGGTGTCGTGACGAACGGTGTGGCGTCCTACGCAGCGAGCCCGAATCTGCTCGTTCCGCAGGTCGTGACCGGAAACGACGACATCGACGGTCGAATCCACTTCCCGAACAACAGCTGGCTGGGCGGCGGCGCTGTCCTGCCCACGCTCGACGGTCGGTGCAAGATGATGGCGATCCTTCACGGCATTATCAAGCAAGGCTTGGGCCGGTAACGCAGAGTCGGGGTTCGCCGACAGGCGACGGAGACGGGACTGACGTTGAGCCAGTCCCGTTTTCCTTTGTACGCCTAGCGTTTAGTAGGCGTATTTTGTTGTAGGCCTCTTCCCGGGCGTGGAACTCTTCTGAGGAGATCAGCGTTGGTCCAGCCGGCTTTGCCTAATGATTGCCGGTTGCCCAGTAATTCTGCCGACTGCCTCGTAATTCGCCACCGTCATTTGCGCCTTCGCAACCTCCCCCTCAAGTCGGCGTACGGCCGCCGCATAGACCGCTGGTGTGATCTCCGCGCTGTAGGACCGTCTACCGAGCCTGTGCGCTGCAACAGCAGCGGTGCAGAGGCCCCCGAAAGGCTCCCAAACTACATCACCGTGGTCGGTAGAGGCGCGGACGGCAATTTCGATCAGTCGGAGCGGCTTCTGGTTCAAGTGCACCGCTCTAGCCCCATTCTTCAACCGCTCGCCACCCCGCACTTGCGGCTCGTCCCAGACATTCGTGATGCCGATGGCGCATTGAAATTTTGCACGGAGCTTCGCCCACTCGTGGCCTGCGATAGGTTTCTTGCCGTCGCGGCTGAAATACGGCCGTCCTTCGGGCGCACCTCCCTTGTTCACATACGCCGCCATCGCCTTGAACATCTCCACCGGAGGGAAGTACCAGAGGTGGCAAGCGGTCAGGTACTTACGCGTTGCGGCGTTCCGGACACCGCACGCCTTGTTCGCTAAGTACATCGGCAGTCCGGAGCGCACCCACTCGTGCCGAAGCCAGTCCTTCATTGAGAGTGATTGACCATCAACGGCAAAACGCGCCGGCTTGACGTACTGCGCACATACTTCGGACACGACGGGGAATTTACGAAGGGTCTGCGTATTTGCGTTCCCCGCGATGTGTCCAATGCCCTTGTTCCAGACGTGGCAGGAGCGGTACTCCCATCCATTCGCAAGTAGAACTGGGTGCACAGTCGCCCAACCAAGTTCAGTGTTCCAGAACCAGAGTGTCGTCTCCGGCGTCGAGAGCCGCGACCACGCTTCGACATGAGGGCGGTACCAATCGGCGAGGCCGTCGGCCGTAGGCGGATCGCCAGGAAACCCAGCTACACCATAAGGACCGTCCGAGACGATTGTTACGGGGGCTGGCCACGTCTCGTACAGCCGCAAGGCGTCGCCGAGCATGATCCAACTACGTTTTCCCTCACTGCGCGATCGAAGAGGCGACCGGGCGCTTTGGACGACGGCGCTCACTTCTTCGCCCGTTTCTTCAGCGGTGCCTTACGAGGCGTCTCCCAGTAGGCCGACTTGCACTTGGGGCAAAGGCGCGGCTTCTGTGCTTCGCTGCCCGTCCGGCGGTTCTCAGCCCGAGGCCCGCGCGGCACCCAGACGTGCCCGCACCTCTCGCACTTGTAGCCGGCGTTCTCAACCGTCACCGTTCCCATGTCATAGGTATACGCAGGAGCCGTTACCCAGTCAAGTAAGAATAGTTCAGAGGTGGTCAACGAGCACGCGGTCTTCACCGGCGATATTTACAATGATGCAAGGAGAGTGTGTCACACCGGCTACGCTGCCGGCACTCCGGTGACTAAACACGCCTAAGCACCCCTCCCAGTCAATTGCAAGGGCTATTTGACGCAGCGTCCACTCGTCCCACATGGTGGTGCACCTTACTCCTCTCAAAAATCGTGGACAAGTAAAAGGTGTTTGGTGGTAGAATGCCGCCTCGTGAAACGGGTGTTGTCGGTCAACGTGTTGGAGGCGGCGCAGGAACGAATCCGGCGGGTGTTTCAGGAATTCTCACGCGTCTACGTCTCGTTTAGCGGTGGAAAAGATTCGACCGTCCTGCTGCACCTGGTTGCCGAGGAGGCTCGGGTGCAGGGGCGGAAGTTTGGTGTGCTCTTCGTGGACCTGGAGGCGCAGTATCGCCTGACGATTGCTCATATCTCCGAAATGTACGCCCTCTACGCGGACCGGATTGAGCCTCACTGGATCGCGTTGCCGATCGTGCTCCGGAACGCGGTCAGCAATATCTCTCCGCGCTGGCTTTGCTGGGATCCCAAGGCCGGGGACCTGTGGGTCCGGACACCGCCAGACATGGCCGTCACGGACGTCAAGGCGTTTCCTTTCTTTCACACGGGCATGGAGTTCGAGGAGTTCACGCCGGCATTCGGAGAGTGGTTCGGGCACGGCCAACCGGCCTGCTGCCTGGTTGGCATTCGCACGGTCGAGTCGTTGAACCGGTGGCGGGCGATCACCGGTGACGCAGCGCGTTTCGAGGGACTCCACTGGACGACGCAGCTCTCAAGGACGTTGATCAACGCGTACCCGCTCTACGACTGGCGTACGGAGGATATCTGGGTCTTTCACGCCAAAACTGGCCTACCGTACAACCGGCTTTACGATCGCATGCACCAGGCGGGGCTCTCCATTCACCAGCAGCGGATCTGCCAACCGTATGGCGACGACCAACGCAAAGGCCTATGGCTCTATCAGGTAATCGAGCCGGAGACATGGGGACGGGTCGTGGCTCGTGTGGCGGGCGCCAACGGCGGCGCGCTCTACGCGCGGGAGTCAGGCAACATTCTAGGCCGGCTCCGGATCAGCAAGCCGCCTGGGCACACCTGGCAGAGTTTTTCGAAGCTGCTGCTCGACACCATGCCGGCGAACACGGCGGATCACTACCGCGCCAAGATCACGGTCTTCTTGCGTTGGTGGGAGGCTCGCGGAGTTCCCATTCTCGACGAGGGACCATGTCGTGCGGAGGCCAACCGAGAGGTTCCGAGCTGGCGGCGGATCTGCAAGGCGCTCCTGCGGAACGACTACTGGCTAAAAGGCTTGTCGTTCACTCAGACCAAAAGCACGTGTTACGAGAAGTACCGCCAACGCATGCGCGAACGAGGATACGCGTGTTGAAGGATCTGACCGCGCGGCTCGTGAAGCAGCTGGCGTCTATGGCGGTAGAGGAGCGGATCCCGGCGCTCAACGAGATTCGTACGGCGCTTCATGAGGTGAGCCCGTTTGCGGAGGAGCCGGTGGATCTCGTGCTGTGGGTTCCAGTCGAATCCGTCGGAAAAAACGAATACAACCCCAATGTCGTAGCCCCTCCCGAAATGAAACTCTTGAGGCTAAGTGTTGAAGCAGACGGGTACACGCAGCCGATCGTCGTTTGTCCTCAAGGTGAGGCATACGTCGTGGTCGACGGTTTTCACCGTCACCTCGTTGGACGTGATCCTTCTTTTGCGTCTAAGCTTCACGGACACCTACCGGTGACGCGAATTCGTCCGTCACGTGGCGACAAGCCGGATCGGATTGCCAGCACGATCCGTCACAACCGGGCCCGTGGCAAACATGTCGTTAACGCCATGAGTGAAATCGTGGTCGACCTCAAGCGGCGCAACTGGAGTGACGCGAAGATCGCGATCGAGTTAGGAATGGACGAAGACGAAGTACTCCGCCTCAAGCAGGTGACGGGCCTGGCGGAGCTGTTTGCAGAAAAGGAATATTCTCGTGCATGGACGCCGGAGCCACCGCCGGGGGAATGATCCTCGTGCGCCGCGCGTTCAGGCGTTTCATTTCCCAGTAGATTTCTTCTCTCTTTTGAAACTCTGCCGGCGAGATCCGCTTGCCTCCTCCGGCAGGTCGTAGCGGGAACTCACTGATGAGCTGGGCTTGCTGCCTCTTCACGACGATGAAGGGCGCCACCTGTCGTGCGATTCGTACAGCGCGTGGACCGGATGTGAACCATGTGCACTCTTGATCGTGTCTAGAATCGCGTTGGATGCTGGTGTAAGTGTGCACTCCTTCTTCCCCAAAAAGTGCAGAGAGGACTAGGAAGAGGGCGCGCCGTCTTTGGACTTGGCCGAACTGGACTGTGACGGCGTGGTGAAGACCGGACCGGAAACTGGGATTGCGTGATCGCTTTGCGCTGAAGCACCCCTCCAGATCGATACTCTGCGCGAACAGGCGCGCACGCTGGTCAGCAGTGGCTGAATTCTCGATCCATTCCTCCCATTGGTGCGCGCGTTCTTCGGCTTCTGGTGTTTGTCGGAGTGTCACGTCGTTGCTAGGTCCTGTCGCGTTCAGCTCGCGGATTCGTTCTGTGGCGGCTTCCCGTTGGGCAAATATCTGGGAGGTGACTTGAGGTACTTTTGTGGTTGTCATGGGAAACGCCATGAGGAGTCGGCACTGCTCGGCTTTGCAGATTGCGAACGGTTCAATGGCTTGAGCCAACAGCTTGGCCGTACGTCCTGTTACGCGCCAGCTTGCCGTCCCGCCGTATGGTGATCCGTACAGTCTAACGCAGCCAAGACGTGACAATCGCTGAAGGTTGCCAACAATGATCTGATCTTCCACCGAGACGCGGACGGAAATGGTTGGGTTGTGCTGTACTTTGAACGCGCAACTCGCATGTGCGCCGCGGGCTATTCCTATCCAGCCCTCGAACTCGATCGCGAGGGCTAACTGCCTCAACTCGAATTCGGTCCAGCTCGGTGTGGAGGTCAACACGTCCTTGGCGGTATAGGCCTGTTTGACGGATTTGACAATCTCTCTCCGGTTTCGGACCCTTGATTCATGGTTGGAGCCGGAATGCCCCGTTTGAGTGGATTGGGTCAACCCGCAGACGCAGTCCCAGGCGCGGCACCAAAGGTCGATCCCAACTCGACGGCTGCGTGGCTTCAACAGTATTCTCCGTACAAGATGCGAACACCGTTAACCCCTCAGGAATACGAGCGGGCGACGGTGACCATGCGGACGCGGCTTACGACGACGACCACGAGCGACACCCGAGTGTTCCGGAACCGGGCGACGCACAGCATGCTCATTTTGAGCATTCGCGGTCACCTGGCGTTCAACGCGATCACGAGCGAGACGCTGGCGATTACGGGTATCGGGAATCCGTTCATTCTCGATCGGGCCATGATGAAAGCCATGAACTGTCGGCTTCAGCTGTCCAACCAGGATCGTCAGATTCCACTCTTCGAGGGAGGCCAAGATTTGGCCCTTTCGACGATCCTTCCGGAAGTCGGTGGTGCGCCGATCTACTACGACCCTCCGCACATTGTGCTTCCCGGCCAGACGGTGCTTCTCTCGTCTGCCTTGCAGGACACGACCGGCGCAATCGTCGGCGCGTCGACGGACTACGGCGTCAATCTCGACGTCGTGTTTGTGCGGGTCTACGACGGGTAATCGAGGAATAGAGCATGCCTCACCGGTCACGATACCCGGCCGCAGAGGCGCCACCCACGCGGCCGGAGTCCGAGTACCTCGACATTACACGAGGCTTTCTTCCCTTCACGTTTCCCGGAGCGGGCGCGGTCGACCCTTCGCTTCAGGCGTTCATTCAGGCGCTTGGACAGGCGCTGAACTCGTCCAGCTCGCTGGACGCGGCCTACAACTTGGCGGCGATCTCGAACCCGACCACGTACGCGCTTCTTTTTCCGCCGAAGCGGATTGGCTTGACGCCGGTTGCGACGACGGCCAACCCGACCGGTGTGGCGGTGTACACAAACACCGACGCGGTTCCTCACTTGGTCGTTTGTCGGATGCAAATGATCCAGGACGACACGAGCGTCTATCTCTATTTGGCGCTGGACGAGAACACGAGCGCGTCCCAGGCGGCGGTTGGGCTGAATAGTTCACAGCCATTCGTGAGTGTGGTCGTTCCGGCAAGCCGGACGCTCTTCGTCGGCGTCACGGCACAAACCGGAAGCACGGCGGTCCGAAACGTGATCATATCCGGCATTCCTCTTCGAGGACGCGGCATTCTCGGAATCTGAGGCAGTCCATGGCGCTCTACCTGGAAGGCGTTTCCGGAGCGAGCCTGGGCCAGAATCCGGATCCGTCGGGTCTGCTGACAGAGTACGCGGCGAAGATTCCTGCGACGAGCGACCTGTACGGCGACTTGAGCGCGGCGGTGGATCCTCTGGGCGTTGAGCTGGCGCGTCGAGGGTGGAAACCCAACATTTCAAAGTTTGATCGAGGCGTGTTGAGCGTCCGCGTGAAGCGGAGAGGCTTCGAGCCGTTTCCACGGCAGAAGGCGGAAACGGATATTCAGGCGGCCCTGTCCTCCGTGAGCGTTCGTGCGGCGCGGCTCAAAACGTGGGCGGTGACGGTCGCGCAGTTGGTGGCGTTTGAGGCGACGGCGGGGGTGACGGCGGGAAAGGTGGCCGTCAAGAAGGGAAAGCAGCTGGTCGACGCCGGTGTCAAGAAGGCGGAATGCCTGACCGGATCGACGTCGCTCTATCACAAGCTCACGGCGCCTGAATGCCTGGCGATTCCGAAATGGGTCGTGATTGGCGTCCCGGTCGCGCTGGTCGGCGGCCTTGCGCTCTACGTGGCGGGCGCGTTGGGCCCTTTCTTGCGTTTGCTACCGGCCCGGAAGTAGCCTGAGACCATGCCACCGCATTTGCACGTCGTCCGGGTGCTTCGGATCGGAATGGAGGGGCCGGAAGTCCGGTCCTTGCAGGCAGCACTCGTGGAAAAGGGCTACGAGCCCGGCGCCACGACTGGATTTTTCGACGACGAGACCGAATCGGCCGTCAAGGCGTTTCAGAAGGCGGAAGGACTTTCGGAAACCGGCGAGGCGGATCCGGAGACGTTGGCGAAGCTCACGGGTCTCGTGGACAGGACGCTCTTGCTCAAAATGAAGAACATTTTGAAGGAGGAGGCGGTCCGGCCTGGATTGGGCGCACCGCCCAAGTCCGCCGGCAGTGGAACGGCACTTGTCCCGGCGACGACCACTCAAGCGATCTCTCGGGTGGCTCTTTTTTCCAATCCGCTCGTGCTCGTGGGAATCGGCGTGGCGGTCGGAATTGCCGTCATGAAGCTCTTGCCGAAGGACATTCCAAGCTTCGAGTCGTTCGGTGAGGCGTTGAATCGGGACTACGAGGTCTTGTCGGACGAAGACAAACCGAAATCGCGGAAGCTAAAACGTTCGAAGAGGGAAGATTGACATGGCGATCTATCTGGAGGGTGTTGACACCACCACGTTTGGGAAGGCGCAGGCCAGTACGAGCATTTCCGTGCCGGCCGCCGCGGTTGTCCGGAACCCGCCCACCCGGAGGCCTAGACCGGCGCAGGCAAGAAGCCGTGGGCCTCGGCCGCTGAACAAGGTGTTCCTTTCCACGAAGCCGATCGTTCCGGCCGGGCAGACGCTGGCGCCGGGCACGGTCGTGATTCGGAGACGTCAGCCGGCGCTCATGAGCGGGTTGCGTCGGCTGTTCGGAATCGCGGAAGGGAAGTCTCGGAGGGCGCCGCCAAGGGCGAATACCGAGGTGAGAATCGATCAGGTCGGAAAGAAACCGGCGCCGGCCTGGGGTCGGTTCAGGGCGCGACCCGGGAAGAGTCTTCTTCGTCCGACGCCGGTGCCACGGCAGTCGAGCGAGGCGGGTCAGCTCGTCGATCAGTCGGTTCGGAATTCGCAGATTCGCGAGCGGGCCCGTGTCAAGGCTCTTGGGGCGCGCACGCGGACGAGCGTCTACACCGCCGGTGAGGTGCTGAGCAACACGAGTCGGCGTCGGAAGCACATGCTCGCGTTGAGCAACGCGCAGGACAAGGAGCTTCGCACGGCGCAGGTGTTCGCGGCGAAGGCCGAGCGGGCGCGAGCGAGTGGAAACGGGATCGCAGCAAGGGTCTTCGAGGCGAAGGCGAAAGACGCCCTCGACCGGGCTCGGATTCTGGGTCAGGCGCTGGCGAAAGAGCAAGGTACCGTGGCGAAGGCTCAGGTCGTTGCGGGCGCTGTAACGGCGGCTCTCGCCGCTCGTGCGGAAGGCCGAATGGAAGAGGCGAAGCGAATTCTGCAGAGCACCGGCGCGTTGGATCAGAAGGCGGACGGCTTGATTCCGGACGCGCTCAAGGTGGAACGGGCGAAAGCGGAAGGCGTCGTCATGCGCCGTGATCTGATCATGGAAAAGGTTCATGGTGCCGCTTCCGACCAGCCGTCCTTCTCAGGCTTTTTCGACGACGTGAAGCGTGAGGCCAGCGGAATCGTGAAGTCCACACAGCGTGCGGTCTCGCGGGTTTCCGGTCAGGCGAAGGATCTCGTTTCGCAGGCCGCCTGCTCGGCGGGCAGTGGGTTCAAAGGCTTGCACGGACTTTCAGCCTTCTCGGCCTTCCCGATCATGGGTGGGCTGACGGAAGAGCAAAAGGCGTCGTTGAAAGATCAGAGCGTGAAGCTTGGAACCGAGGCGGCGGAAAAGGCGCTGCGATCGGCGGCGAAGGGTCTATGTCCGTCCAAGAAAGCGCCGAAGCCGACCGGTGACGTTGTCCCGGCCAAGCCGGGCCTAGGACTTCCGCTTCTGGCGGGTGCCGGTGCGCTGGCGGCGGGCGCCTTCTTTTTCCTGCGAGGGAAATAATTCATGGCGTGTCGGTGCACGCGCAAGACGGGCTTGGAAGGAATTTCTTTCGGTCTCGTCACGGGTGGCTCACGCGTGACGTCGACCTCGTTGGTGACGTCGACCATGCCGTCCTTGCTAACGACGACCACGAAGACCGTTGCGAGCGAGCCGGCGGTCGCGTTCATTCCGACCACGAAGACCGCCGAGACCGTATCGGTTTTGCCGGACATGAAATTTCCGAGTCCTTTTCAACCGTCGACGGGAAAAAGCCTTCCGGCTGACGCTGGTGGCGCGGCGGTGGACATTCGCGCGGCGCCGGGCGGAATCGGGCCTGCGCGGGTGCCGGGTTTTCCGGGTGGGCTGGATCCTCGACTTTTTCCGTTCCTTCCTGGATTCGTGCAGCCGGTACCGCAGTTTCCTGGATTCTTCCGGTCGCAGTCGGGTGGACCTCGCGCGGCAGCTCCGGGCGGCAAGTCTTTTTCCAAAGCCAAAGCGTCGGCGAAGCAGCAAGAGAAGGCGGCAATCCAGGCGGCCGTGAAGGCGCCCGGCATTTCGAAGGCGGCCGTGAAGCTTCCTTCGACACCGAGAGAAAAGACACGGCGCGCGGCGGTCGGTGCGGTGAGCGCGGGTCTCGGCAGCGCGGTTCTTTTGGGTCTGGGCCCAATGGGCGCGCTCGGTGTCGGTGCGGTAGCGGGCGTGCTGCTTCTCGCGCGTAAAGGGTAATCCGGTGGCCTTTTTTGCAATCACGCCCGTTCCGACGACCCTTCCGACGGTGACGGTGGGCGGAAAGCAAGGCGTCGTGGTTCCGGTCCTTGTTCCTGGACAGCCACTGCAGGCTCGATTCGTTCCGATTGCCGAGCAAGCCACGTCTTTTTTCCGTCCACAGAAAGAACGCGTCGCGAAGACGGTGACCTCGGCAGTGGAAACGACGAAGACCTTAATTGCCAAGGCGCCGATCGCTCGCACGCGGGCGCAACGGGCGGTCTTGGGAAGTGCAGGCGCGGGCCTGCTGGGCGCTTCTCTCTTGGGCCTGGGGCCGGCCGGTGTGGTGGTCGCGGCGGCGTCGACAGGTCTGCTATTCTTGATCCGGCGTAAGTGAATTTTTGCGCGTCGGCTGACGGTGTCGGCAACTCCGCTTAGTTGAATCCTGCTGCTGCCGCGGCGGCACGAGAGGACCAGACGAGTGGAGACCGTATTGTGCCGTTCACAAGACGGTGCTGGTTGAATGTGATATTCTTCGGATCCTGTGGCTCAAAAAAGAACACCATGCCTTCAGAGTTGGAAAGACGCACGGCGTCGCTCAATACGAACGAAACCACCTGTACAGCGCCAAATGGTCCCTTGAGTCCATAGAATGTGCTGCCAGGCGGTAACGCAACGCCGTCGGCTGTCACAAACGGAATTCGCTCCCGTGCGGGTGTTGCGACCTTCGTCGCGACTCCCTTCCAGTAGCCTCGCGCGAGCAGATATCCAACAACGGTTGCTGTACCCAAGCCTAACGTACCAAACCACCGCCGTTTCGCCATGATTCCTACCGTAGTAAACGGCGCATGCCGCGTCAAGTTACAGCCCGTAACTAGGACTTGTCGTCCTTCCTGCGCGACCACCCTCGCTCGGCGCGGGTGAATTTTTGCGCGTCGGCTGATAGTGTCGAGCCATGGCGCTCACCGTGGAACAGGAACGCGTGCTGGAGGCGGTCCGTGCGTTGCCGCTCAATGCAAAGAAGCACGAAGGGAAAGAGTACGAGTCGCTTCCGGACGGTCCGGCGGAATTGGGCGATCTCTTGCCCCAGACGGGGATTTCGGCGTTGCGGCCCGAGATTCATGGTCCGGTGTTGTTTCTCGTGGGCGACGTCAACACGGCGCTGGGCCGGATTGGCTATCAGGCAAGAATCGTCGAGACACGAAGAACGGCGGCGCGTCAGCTGTACCTGTGGGGAATCGGTCGGCTGTACAAGGCGCCCGGTCGAACGGGTGCGGTCACGCGGGCGAAGTTTCTTGCACAGACCGCCCATGCCGAGGGTCTCGCCTTCGATCTTTGGTATGTGAGGGCGGACGGTTCCTTGGGCGAAGAGAAGAGCTGGCTGCCGATCTTGCAGGCGCAGGCGCCGCGTCTTCTCGACGTGTACGGAATGGTGTGGGGCGGCACGTTTTCGAGGCCAGACTATCCACACTTCGAAGAGATCAACTGGCGAAGAGTCCCGTGACGTGGTATGGGTTGTCTCGTGACCAGGGCCCTTTCGACCGTGCCGGCGCTGGCGAAATTCTTGTCGAACGCGAAGGCTTCCCTCGTCCGGATTGATCCGAAGACGGGCGTCAGGCTCTACCGGGTCGCAGGAGGTGTCTTGCGTGTCTCGGGGCGGGTGCCGGGTCCGTTTACGGTCCAGGTGGTTTCGGGCAAATGCGACTGTTGACGGTGAGCCGGGATTGGCAAAAAACGGGTCATTCTGGGCGCCCGGGTGGTTCAGGGAACGCGCGTAGGACTTGGTTGGTGTTGAGGTGCCAGGGTGCGTTTGGGTCGTTCCTAGCGGTCCAGGAGAGGTTTTCATGAAAGATTGTTGTCAACGGTTCACCGGTGGCTGGGAAGCTCAGTTTATTCGAAGGTTTGAAGCGTTGACGCTGGTCTTCGAGCGAGCGCCGGACGGAAACATTGTTGAGCTGGGCGTCGCCAGCGGATTCTCGTTTCGAGTTTGGGGGCACTTGCTTCAGCACCACAGGACGCACGGTATCCTTTACGGATTCGACACGTTTGCCGGAATTCCGGCACTTCTACCGGAGGACGGCGAAGAATCGATCCCGATTGGGAAGCGAAAAGGCGGCGACGTGGAGCTTCGCCCGAAGCCGATCTCGTACGATCTGGTGAAGGCGAGCACCGACGGCGCCCGGGATAGCGACGGGTGGAAGATCGGGTACGGGATCGTCGAGGGCCGGATTGAGGACACGCTGTCGCGATTCGCGCCCGATTCGTTGGCGCTCGGCTTTTTCGACTGCGATCTGTACTCGCCGACGAAGGTGGGCCTGGAGATCTTGTGGCCTCGTCTTGTCCCGGGCGGGATTCTCGTATTCGACGAGTACGGCCACGAGGCGTGGCCGGGCGAGACCAAGGCCGTGGACGACTTCGTGGCGGCGAACGGGCTCACGCTGTTGCGCCTTCCGCCGATCCCGTACGGTCCTACGGCGGCATTGGTGAAGTTGGACCCGAAATCTGGGGGGCGACAATGACCGCGCCAGGACGGAACGCCTTTGTCCAGCAAGCGCGGGATCCCGTCCGCGCAAAGCGCGCAAGCGCTGACGTCACTGGTCCGCCGACCGGGCTTCGACACCGCTGACGCAAAGACCGAAGCGGTATCGAGCCGGCGCGGTCTGCGCTGGACCACCTTCGCCATGTCGGTGGTAGGTCATGCGGATCCAAAGGTCGTCGTGGTAGTGCACGATAACCGGAAGTGGCAACACGACGCCGAAGGTCATAGACTGCGCGTCGACGTTGTCCAGAAACCGTCGATCGTTGATTTGAACCCGAAGGTACCACCCGGCGAGGTCGGTCAGCCCCTCAACGACCAGATGTAGACGGCACAGGGCAAAAGTACGACCGTGTGAAAGACGGTATGGTGAAGTCATGATCGACGGCGGTGTGTTCCGCAGATCTCGTCCGATTGATAAGTCTGTTCCCTCAGTGAGGGGGCCAGCGGCGTTCCAGGGTCCGAAAATCGTACTAACGACGGACGTCAGGTTCCGTCCACGGGGCAGGCCCATGGCTATTTCGAGTGCGAGGCGGTATTTTTCTGGGTCCGGCGCGGCGTGCCAAGCGCTGTTCTCTTCCAGGGCCCGAATGATCTTGTCCGCACGATCTGGATACGACGCGCGAAGGGCGCGTTCGACGTCGACGCGAAGGTTTTCCAGAAATTCCATTATGGATCGCCTCGAAGCAAGGACTTTCCTCGACGACCGTACCACAAACGGAACTTCGCGAAGTCGGCAGGATCCCGATACTCGGGATCGGTGGACCAGTGAATCAGCTCGCGTTTGTTCCGATCGATCGCCTCGCCCAAACCACGAATGCCCGTTGTCGGCGCAAGGTGGCAAAACCAATAGATCAACCGGAAGAGCGCGCGGAAGGTTTCGTCTCGATCTAGGGATAGCGCAAGCCAGGTCGCTTCCTCTAGCGGCCAGCGGATTTTTGGAAAGACCGAGAGATCGTTCCAGTCGGCCGGTGGCATTTCCACTGCCAGCGCACCGGTCATTTCGAGAATTTGCGCCGAGGCACGGTGATACTCAGAGGCAAGCGGCGCCGGCCAAACTTTGACGTGTGACAAGCACCACCGCGCGAACCGTGTCGCGGGCACACCGTGCTGCTCCTTGAGCCAGAGCAACGGAAATCGGGCCAGCCCGAGACCGAAGAACGCTTGGACGAACCACGAAACAAGCGACGCGGTTCGGTAGTCCTGAAGAGGCATAGTCGACGTGGCAATCACGGACTCTTCGAATTCGACCGGACCGACCGTACTTGCGGAAAGGTCGGCATGGTTGGCTAGGATCGGCGTCCTCCGCGTGACGATTCCGTGTGCGGCCCGATACATGGGTTCCGCCATTTCGGTTCCGGGCAGGACACGAAGCGGATAGATTGTGATCCCGTCGTGTTGGCCCATTTCAATCTCGGCGTCAATCCCGGCGCAGAACGAGTCCAGCGTCTCACCGGGCAGGCCGCATAGGATCTCCGAGTACGTTAGAATGCCGGCGTCTGTGAACATTTTCTGAAGATCTTGATACGTCTTCGGCTTGATATTCGACCGCTTGATTGTGACGAGCGTGTCTTTGTCCCACGTCTGCGGCGAGAGCGTGGCCGCTTTCGCCAGCCCGGCGTCGTGGAGGATTTTGAAAATGTCATAGATCCTCGACGTCGAGTTCTTGGCGGTATTCGAAAACCACTTTTTCGGGAATCCGGTCCGGCGCCGAACGTCGGCGAGCATGCCCGCGATCTCGGTATCTCTCGGGAGCTGTCCGAAATTCGCGGACGCGCTGTAGACGAACGCAATCTCGCGCGCCGCGATCCACTCCATTTCGGCTCGAAGGCGTTCCAGGGAGAAGGTATGGATTTTGGAAGCCGTCGCGGAGCCCCAAGAACAATTATGTGCCAGCACGCCGTTCAGGGATAGGGTATGGGTTGGCTCGTTCATGGCGTCATAGACGGTACGACGGCCCAATTTCCGGACGGCCTCAACACGCACGTAGTAGACGTCGTCACGCAACAATGGGTGTCCAGGATCAAATCGACGAAGGCGAGCGCGTGGCACGGAACCGCGCCGCCAACCTCTCTGTCCACCCCCGGCTGCTCTCAAATCGGGTGTGAGGTGGAAACTAAGAGGCACCTCGGCCGCTCGCGCTGGGCCACCGCCTGCGTCCCGTTCGCGGTGGCGCGCGTCATGCCACTCGACGCGGTATTGGACTCTGACACGATACGGAACGTCAGGAAGGTATTTTCGGCTGTCGACGCGGTGAATCCGCGCATAGTCTCCGATCCAGTAGATCAGTACCGCAACTTCCTCCGCCAGTCGCGGATAGACTGTGACGAGGTATGGCTTGTTACCGGCGGGCTTTGGCCGGTAGCCGTCTGCCCCCCATAATCCGCTCAGAAACGCCCGAACGACCTTCTCCGTCGATCGAAGTACGACGTCGGGAATGCGGCATTTTGCCGCCTCCTTTCTTCCAAGGCCGAGCGCCCGGAAAACCTTTCCTACCTGCGTTCCAAGGCTAAGGTGCAGGGCCTTGTCGGTTGCACGTCCCGTCCGGCAAGCACGCGGCGTGAATCCAAAGGTGCGTTTCACGTAGCCCGTCACCAGCCCGACCTTTGGCGTGGGAACGCAAATACGAACGGCACCGGACTTCCGTGTCGTCCCATTTCCAACGTAGTAGCCGAGCAACCACGCAAGATTCGGATCCAAACGCGCCGGAACGCGGATCGGCCTTTGCGCCTGTCGAACGTCAGCCCGTCCTGACCGCGAGCGCTGCCGAAACGTGTTGAGTCCCGTCACCGGTGGAAGGTGGACCAACTCGCGCACCGCGTTCTGTCCGGCCTGTACTGCGATCCAATCTCCGAACTTAAGATCACCGAGTGGACGTTCCACGATTCGGTCGGCCATGACACCGAAAATCCGGTGATCTCGCGTAGCGGTCAACGCCAGTCCGTTGGACAGCCGAACCCTTACACAAGAGGCCGGCCGTTCTTGCCGGATCAGACGTGGTTCTGCTTTGCCAACCCACTTCACGACACCTACGCCATGCGCGCACGTGACACGCTTCTGGCCGTATTCTTCCGTTGCGGGACGAACAATGCGATCCGGGAGCGAAACAAGCGTGTTCCCGTCGAAACAGAAAGTGCAGGCAAACGGGCTAAGCAGCCGCGATCGGGTTCCCAGATCGCGGCAAATTTCACCTCCTTTGCTGCTGGCTGCTGAAGCAGCCGATCGAAGGTCCCGTCTAGGAATGGACTCGGGAAGCGATCCAGGTTTTTCTCTCGTGCGCGGGCGGGCGCAGCGAGGTAGTGACCCGAAGACACCAAGGCGGTTCCCGGGATCATGTCTTTCTTGTACTCCCGGGCGTCCCGGTCCACGGGTACTTGTTCACGATAGGGTCTCCGTGCGTGGGAAAGGCAAAGGTCCAAGAAGGTTTGTTCACCTTCGCCGTGCACGATCACGTCGACGTACGGCTGGGCTCGAAGCAGCGTTTTGGCGTAGTAATGATCGGTTACGGAGGGCCCACCGAAGACGACTAGGCACGTGGGGAAGCGTTCCTTCGTCAGCCGAGCGACCTCCAGCGAGATCTGCTCGCACCACACATAACAGGACAAGCCCAGTATGTCTGGCGGCACCTCGAAGCCGTCTACGATCTTTTGTGGATCGTCTCGGGCAAATCGTAACCACGGATCGATCTCGTAGTACTCATTGAACGTTGAATCCACTTTGCACATAGCCGCGAGCATTCCGGAACTCAGCGGCAAGTAGTACTCGTCGCTATAGGGCCAGCCAAGCTGCGTTAGAATGACCCGCTTCTTCAGCATTACGCGCCTTTTGGGCGGCCGGGTGGCGGAACGTTCGGACGCGGCGTGTCTTCCGGAACGACCCAGCGGTTTGCCACCTTGAACGCGGTCGGAACGCGGCCCTCGGCAAACCAGCGCTCGACCACGCGCTGGGTCGTTTGCCAGTGCTCGGCGGCCCGGGCGGCAGTCCAGTATGGAAAATCGCTCATTTTCGTCGTCGGCGCGCGGGTCCTGTGACGGCGTCCGTGACGACAACGTTCAAGGTCACTTCTTTTCTTCCGACCTTCAAAGTGACTGGAAACGCCCAGCCCAGAAACGGTGCGCCGGTCGCTGTTTCGCCCTGAACGACCGCCGCACCGTGCGTGTCGAAACCGAGCGGACAGGCAATCGATCGATACAGTAAGGTACGATCCGATCCCGTATCGACAAGGGCCTTTCCGGTGATCCTCTTCCGTCCGGACTTTGCAACGAAAGTCTTCGAAAGTTTTCCCATTCCGGTAATGTAGCGTGAATACGCGACGTTGTCAAGGCGGACGCTCAACGTCGTCTTTCTTGCCAGCCCGGAAGCGGCTCGGCGTGATTCAGGTTGATCAGGAAGTCGTCTTCGGACAAGGACGGTGTCGCCTCTTCCAGCGGCTGATCGAATCGGGAGATCCGTGGCGCGTAGGTGTGCCAGTTGTCCATTCGGACGTCGTAGACGGCTGGACCGCCCGAGCTGATCGCCGACTCCAGCTTCCGTGCGATCGGAAAAATGCCTCTCGCGTCGATCTTCGTCGCGTGAAGACCCAACCGCTCGGCGACGCCCACGAAATCGGGCGCGGCGTACCCGCTTTCCGGGTCCGGGCCACACGCAATGAACCGGCTTTCCAGCTTGTCCACTTGGAACTGTTTCGTAATTCCGTAGATCCGATTGTTGTAGACGAAGACGATCAAGTTCCGGAGCGCGTTTCGGTGGATCGCCGCGGTCTGAAGGTCCGCCAACGAGGCGGCCAGCCCGCCGTCACCGACCGTGCAAAGGACCGGCCTGTCGGGCGCACCGAACGCCGCGCCGATTCCGTATCCGAGACCGGCGCCCATGGGTGAGTGGCCATGGGAAGAGAAAAGGCGTTGACCGGTCCGGACGGCGAAGGCCGCGTGGACGATTGTCGCCTGTCCGCCGCATTCGGACGTAATGATCGCGTTGGCGGGCGCGACGTCCGAAAGAAGCTTCGTGAACCGGTACGGATTGATCCCGGGTGGATCCGGTTCGCCGTCCGCGTTCTCGACGGTCGCATTGTAAGATACCTTCCAGTTGGCCACTTCCGCTTCCCATTGCCACCGTGCGACGGACTTCTTCATTCGAACGAGCGAGTTCAACAGCCAAGGCAGGAACGTTCGCAAGTTGCATTGAAGCTTCTCAACGCGATCTAGCGAAAATGGGTGATTGCCCGGACCCACGACGCCCGGATCGACGTCCACCCAGAAGACCTTCGCGCTTCGGGCAAAGAGGTCGACCTGGCCGCCGGTGTGCCGGCCGGAAATGCGCGTTCCCAAGGCGAGAACGAGGTCGGCTTGCTGAAGCGCGAAGTTCCGACCCACGCCGCAGCCGTAGGTGCCAAAGGTTCCGCCGAACGCGGCCCAGTCCCGAGGCACGAGATCAAGCGCGTTCCACGTCGGCAAGAACGGAATCTCGGTCTTGTCGTACAGCTCTCGAAGCTGCTCGACCGGAACACTGCGTGCGCCGCCGCCCACGAGCACGAGAGGCCGTTTCGCCTCGCGGAAGGCGGCCAGGAACGCACGAACGAACCGAGAAATGTCTGCTTCGTTTTCCGGTTCGCTCGGTGAAGGATCTTTGAGTTCCGGCTTCCGGTACCCGATTTCCTTCTGCTGGACGTCAGACGGCAGGTCTAGCAACACCGGTCCAGGACGTCCGGTTCGCGCCGTTTGCAACAGGCGCTCGACGGTGGAAAGGAGGCGGTCCGGATCACGCAAGACTTCGGCCGCTTTCACGATCGGCTTCACTAGGTCGACGATCGGCGCTTCCTGAAAGCCGATCTGCCGAACCGTCTCGTTCGGTCGTTGAAAGCCGAGTGGACTGTTTCCGGTGAGGAAAAGGCAAGGCACGCTGTCGTAGAAGCAATTCGCGATCGGCGTGACGAGGTTCGTCGCGCCGGGACCACTCGTCGCAAGCGCTACGCCGATCGGGTTTCCGACCTTCTGATAGGCCTCCGCCGCGTACCCGGCACAGGCCTCGGTGATCGTGTGAACGAACTGGGTCCGCTTCTCTCGGTGAAACTGATCAATGATCCACGCGTTTCCGCTGCCGTATACGCCAAACACGTGACCCACACCCAGATCGGCGAGTGCAGTCACGAGCGCGTCGGCGACCTTCACAGGACGTCCTCTTTCTGGGGCGGGTTCAGGAATTTATCTCGTTCGCCTTCGAGCATGGTGTACAGGTTTTCCTGGAACGGGAACGTCCAGCTCCGGACGTCCGAGGCGTATTGCGTCAACGCCTCGCGAATGAGTCTTCCGCCTTCGAGATACCGGAAGGCGAACTTGGGCTTGAAATCCGAGAAGATCCCGATCAAGTCGTGCGCGATCACGCACTGACCATCCACATACATTCCAGCACCTACGCCAATGACTGGAATGGACAGCTGGCTGGTCACCGCGGCGCCGACCTCCGGCGGAACGGCTTCGAGCAGCAGCATGGACGCACCGGCGCGCTCGGCCTCGACGCACTGGCGGACAATGTTCGAGGCGTCCTTCGCGGTCCTGCCTTGAATCTTGTAGCCGCCGAATCTCGCCCGGCCCTGCGGCGTGAGACCCAAATGCGCCATGACGAGAATGCCGGCGTCCGCAATGGCCGAGATCGTCGAATAGCGCGGACCTTCGAGCTTCACCATGGAACAACCGTGCTTCACGAACTCACACGCCGTTTCCACGGCTTGCGGGTTCGAGCACTCGGTCGAACCGAAGGGCGCGTCACCGATCAAGAAGAGTCGTTTCGAGCCTCGCCAGCAAGCGACGCACCGTTCCAACATGCCGGGAAGACGTACCGGCAGCGTCGCCTTGTATCCCAGCTCGACGTGTCCGGCCGAGTCGCCGACAATGACGCCGTCGATACCGGCCTCGTCGGCCAGTTGCGCCTGCCACGAGGCGTAGGCCGTCGTGAAGACGATCTTTTCCTTGCCTCTTTTGACCAGCAGGTCGGCGTAGGTCACGGCCTTCGTGTGGAGATCTGGCATGGTCTATTCGAAATCCTTTCGGGCGGACGTCATGAGCCACATGAGCGAATCGTCCAGCTGGACGGTCGGCCTCCAGTCCAGCGCTTCTAGCTTCTTCGAATGGACGATCTGTTGTTCCACGTCCACGGGCCTCGACAGCGGCGGATCGGGCACAAGCCGAATTCCTTTCTTGGTGGATCGCGCCAGAAGACGTTGCAGAAGGTCACCGACCGAAGAGACCTCACTTCCACCCATGCAATAAGTCTCGCCCGCAACGCCCTTATCGGCAAGGATCCGGTATCCGCGAATCACGTCCTTCACGTCGAGCCAGTTTCGAACACTCTTCAGGTTGCCGTGTCGAACAACGGAGGCCAGCCCGGCCTCGCAGGCGGCGATCTGGCCGGCGAAGCTTGAAATGGCCAGATCCTTCCGTCTCGGGTTGATATACGAGCCGGTCCGGACGATCAGCGTCTTCACACCGAAGCTGTGCGAATAGGCACGCGTTAGAGACTCGCAGGCGGCTTTGCTCGCACCGTAGGGATTCGTTGGCGCGACGGGCGAGAATTCGTCAATGATCGGAGCGGTGTTCGAACAGACTTCGGGCGTCGAGGCGAGCAGGAACGTCGTCCACGGACTCCGCTTCCGGATTCCTTCCAGGATGTTCAAGGTGGAAAAAACGTTGTTCTGAACGTACGCCGCAGGACGGTCGAAACTCTCGCGCGGCCTGGCCCACGAGGCAAAGTGAAAGCACACGTCCGCTTTGACGTCACCAATCAAGTGTTCCACCACGTTGTCCCGGCTCAAGTCGGCCAACAACCAAGATACCTTGCCGGACAACGCACGCAACGGATCGGTTTTCGCCTGACTCACGGACCGAACGACGCCGTACAGCTCGAACTTTGGGTCTTCCGCCAGCGATTCCAGCAAATAGGATCCGACCGCGCCGGCCGCGCCCGTCACAAGGATCTTCTGCACGTTGAATCGTTTAGCTTATCCACCACGTGGTCGTCAACGAAATTTCGTCAACGAGCGAAGAGCGCCACCGAGGCGCCTTCCGAAGATAGGTCAAAGTCCACCAAGATCCAGTCCTTCAACGCTTCCCGAATCGAGCCTGCGATCTTCGACGGTGGACCGAAGACCAGCAAAAATCCACCTCCGCCGGCACCGAGCAGCTTTTGTCCCGTCGCGCCGGCCGCCCGGACGCGGTCGACGAGCAGGTCGATCTCGGGCGTCGAGATTTTGCCCAGGTCGCGCTTCAGCCGCCACGCGTCGTGCAGCAGGTGACCAAAGGGTGCCAGGTCACCGCCGCCGCTCAGGATCGACACGGCCTCGTCCACCATGGAATGCAGGACGCGCAGGTGTCGGGATTGCTCTTCTAGGTGATAGGCCTGGGTGATCTCAGAAGAGGTGTTTTCCCTGGACCCGCCCGTGTAGACGAGCACCATGTGCTTCCGGAACTCTTCCACCCGGTCTGCCAACAGCGGAATGGGATTGACCGAGAAGCGCTGATCCTTCGTAAAGTCGATCCGGTTCAGGCCGCCATAGGCCGCCGCGATCGGGTCTTGCAGCCCGACCGTCTCTTTCAGAAGGTCTTGCTCAACGACGATCGCCTCGTCGGCCAGTCGGTATTTGGACACCCACTCACCGCGCAGCGCGTGCAGGCCCAGCAAAAGGCCCACGACGAAGGAACTCGACGCGCCCATGCCAGAACGTGCCGGAAGATCTCCGTCGGTATGGATCTCAACACCGTCGTCGAGCTTCAAGAGCGTCAAGCAAGCACGAACCGCCGGATGTTGGATCTCGTCGATCGTCTGGACCTGTTCGACCTTCGAATAGACGATCCGATATTTGTGCGGAAAGAACGGCTTCCGGTGACGGACGGTGATCCAACAGCTCTTGTCGATCGTCGTCGAGACGACGGCGCCCGCGTGCTGGTTGGACCAGGCCGGCAAGTCGGTCGTGCCGCCCACAAAGCTGATCCGGAAAGGGGACCGAACGAGGATCATACGTTAACCCAGATAGATCGGGTTCAGTAGGTACTGGCGTGTCCGCGCGAGGCCGAGCGGCGTGGCGGCCGAGTAGAACGGACCCGGAAGCCGGTAGGCGAACATTTCGTCGTTCATGAGCGCCGAAAAGAGGTCTAGCTCAATGTCTACGTCGTCTCTTCCTTGGACCTTCTGCGCCGTCGCATAGGAAAGGCAGAACGTTCCGGCAAACACGTGGGCTCTTCCGGGCGTCGGCCGTGGAAAACCGATTACTCGCCCGGAGGCGTTGGTCACGAGTCGCGTAAGCTTCGCCGCGTCGCTCACTTCCGAAGCGCCCAGCACCACTTTCGCCGTCGCGTTTTTCAAGAATGTCGTCCACGTGCAAGCCGGACCTTCCGCGTCCACGAAGGAATTTCCATAGGTGACAAGCACACTTCGATCTTTCTCGATTCGGGAAAGGGCTTCGCGAAGAGCGCCCGCCGTTCCGAGCGGTCGAGCTTCCTGGCTGTATTCGACGGGCGTCGATCGCCAGAACTTTCCAATCGCGTTTCGAACGCGCGAGCCTCGCCAGCCAACAGCGAGAATGACCGTTCGGGGCCTCAGCTTCAGGACTTGATCGAGGACATGCGCCAACAACGGCCGGCCGTTGACGTCCGCCAGGACGCCGGGCAGCTTGTCGCCCAGCTCGGACCGGATCCGTGTGCCTTGACCGCCGCATAGGACAATCACGTTGGGTCCTTGACTCGTCAAGCGATCCACCGGATTCCGTGCAGGATGTGGGCCACGCCCATGGCAATATCCAAACCGAGGCCAAACGAAGGCTTTCTGAGAATGGCGTCGCGGAAGGCGCCGACGGCCCGGTCGAGCGGACGGCCTTTTTCCAGCACCGGCAAGGAACGCCCGTTCAGGGTCAGCGGTGCGGCGGCTAGCGTGTCCAGCTGGAGGAGGTCACCGCTTCGTGTCATGACGCGAAGCCAGCGTTCCTTCGTCGCCGCGCCGTTTCCGACGACACAAGTCGCCGTCACGTCGTTCGGGTAGTCCAACGTGACCCGCGCCAAAGACCCTTGACCCGTCACGGTGGGAAGGCTGACCGCCCGGCCACTTTCCGGAAGCCCGAGCAGATCGATCATGAAGGCGAGATCATGCGGTGCATAATCGAGCGTTCCCGAGACGTCTTCCCGAAAGGGCCCATTTCCACAGCCGAAGGACGCGACCGAAACGAACCCTCGACGACGTGGATCCTTTGCTTGACGACGAAGTTCCTCGTAGGCCGACGAGAAGAGGTGCGTGTGGTCGACCAGAACGGGAACCTTCGGCAGCTCACGAGAGAGCCGGTACAGCCGCTGGGCGTCCTCGTACGTCGTCGACAACGGCTTTTCAACCCAGATTGGCACACCTCGTTCGAGGTAATAGACGGCCTGCTCGACGTGAAGGGCGGGCGGCGAAGAAATGATCACGCCGTCCGCGTGCCGCTCCGTCCACGCTTGGTGCCGACCGACGGCCCAAGCGACCTCGACGTCGCTCATTCGCCCGATCGTTTCCTGGATTGTCCTTCCCCATTTGCCGGTTCCGCCAATCACGCCCAGGGAAACCACGTTGCGCCTAGTTCTTCAGCGTGTTCGAGGTGGAAAACACGGTGTCCGGGAAAGGCATGTTGGCAATCGCCGTCATTTTCCGCTGAATCGACGAGAGACCCTTGACTGCTTCTGTCGCGTCCGTCTTTGCCTGTTCAACTTTTCGTCCCGCAAGCAGGAGGACGCGCCGCAGTGCGGCGGCCACGCACGTCCACACGGCAAGGATCCCAACCAAGGACGTGGCTGGGTCCACCGTGAAAAGGGCCGCCGGGAACACGTCTACGAGAGACATCGCCAAAACAACCGCGATCCAGCGAGTGGCGCTGGCCCGAGTGTCGATCAGCTCCTGACGCGACCGTTGCCAGCCTTCGACCAGGTCGACGATCCGGCCCTGGTGGATCTCGTCACAGAAGTCCTGGTCGAACTTCGCGAGGGCGATCACCCACCTCGCAAACGCCGTGTCCGTGTCCAGCACGTGCTCCTCTGACTCTTCCATTATCGATAGGCCTTGGCGGTCCAGGCAAGAAACCGGTGAACGCCTTCTTCGAGAGAGACTTCCGGAACATAGCCCAGCTCCATTTTGATCTTCGAGAGGTCCGGACAGCGACGTCTTGGCTCGGCTAGGTATTCCGAAGGCGGCGACACGTGCTCGATCGTCCAGGCTCGACCCGACACCCGCTCAAAGAGTTCGGCCAACCTCGTCATGGAAATCTCGGGAACCTCCGCGCCTACGTTGTACGGACCTAGCTCACCGTCCAACAGCGCGAGCAGGATCCCGAATAGCGTGTCCGTGACGTAGCAGAACGTCCGTGTCTGGTCGCCGTCTCCAAACACCGTCGTGGGCTTGCCGTGGACAATGTTGTAGGCAAACCGGGACATGACCCGAAAGTCCGACGGGCCCATGGGCGGCCCATAGCTGTTGAATAGCCGCACGACCGTCGCCTTGACGCCGAAGTACGTCGAGTAGACCCAGCAAAGATTCTCGCCGAGCAGCTTCGTCAGGTCGTAGGCGCTTCGAGGCCGCATGGGCTGAATCGCGCCAACACAGGTCTCGGGCGTCGGCACGATTGCTGGATCACCCACCAGCTCACTCGACGAGCTGAACAGAATCCGTGCCTTCCGTTCGCGCGCCAGGTCCAGCATGTTGCGAAGCCCGAGAATCCCGACGTCAAGCGTTTCCAGCGGCCGTTTCTTGTAATGCGCCGGGCTCGCAATGCCCGCTAGGGACAAAATGTAGTCGATCGGTCCCGGAATGATTCCGAGCGGCTTCGTCACGTCCTGGTCCACGTGCTCGATCTGCGGGTCCGGCCTTGCCGGTGCGGCGCCCATGGACTCGGCCAACGCATACCGATCCACGGCGAACACCCGACAGCCCGGAATTCGACAGAAGACGTCCGTCAGCGCGTGGCCCAGAAAGCCTCGTGCACCCGTCAACACGATTCGCTTTCCTGCAAACCGGTCTTTGAGCGGCCCGAGACGGCTCAGAACCTCGTCAACGTCCTCTTCGGGAAGCGAAAAACTCACTTACACGAATATAGCCCGTGGAAACGGAACGAGCACTTTGCCGACATAGCCTAGGTCTTTGAGCCGTTTGGCGCAGGCCTCCGCAACGTCCCAGGCAAAAACGACGACGAGATCCGGATTGGCGGCCAGCAGGTCCTCCGTGCTGACCACTGGAATGTGCGTTCCGGGCGTGAAACGTCCTACTTTCCAGGTCGAATCCTCTCCGATCACGGAAAGGTGCTCGTCGGTCAGGCCCAGGAAGGTACAAAGCGTCGTCATTTTGGCTGGCGCAGTGAACCCGACCGCACGCGCACGGCCCTGACCCGACACGTAGCGATCCAGCAAGAAAGACCGCCACGTCCGCCAGAAGGAGTCACGATAGGAGGCCAGCCTCTGCGTGAGAAGCGCGTAGGTCTCTTCCACGAAGACGCCGGTCGCGACTTCTTCGTCCACGAGGCCGTGAACCGACTCGTCCGCCTCGACCGTGCCATGAACGACGGTGGCTCGGATCGACCCGCCATGCGACGGAATCCGCTCTACAGACCGGACCGACATGCCGTTGGCGTGTAGAAAGCTCTGCAGCGCCTTCACCGTATGATACTGGACATGCTCTTGGTAAATGTTGCTGACGTCCGACTTCTCAAGAAGATCCGGCCAATAGCCGGCTTCGAGAATCCACGTGCCGTCGTACGCGAGAAGACTACGAATGGCTCCGAGCAAGGCTCGAAGGTCGTCCACGTGCGCGAACACGTTTGCCGTCAGGACGATCTTCGCCTTCTCTCCCACGCGCCGGGCGGACGCTTCCGTAAAGAACTCGGGCCAGACCGTGATTCCGTACGTCTCAAAGGCGTCGATTGCGTGCCTCCTCGAAGGATCCACGCCAAGCACACGAGCACCGCGCTTTTTGAAGCCCGCCAAGTCCGTTGCGTCGTTCGTGCCCACCGAAAGCACGAGGTCGGCCGGTGAGAAGAGCTTGTCCTTGAGACAGGTCTCGGCGAGAAGATCAAAGTGACGGACGAGCGACGGCGAAAAACGAGTTGCGTACAGGTAATCCGCGAAGAGAATTTGCGGGTCCACCACATGGGAGAGCTGCACGCCGCCGCAGGAGCGGCAAAGATTCACTTTAAGCGGATAGACCGGATCCGGTGTCGCCGGAATTTCCTTCAAAAAGGCGTTGGCCGGTGGCGTGTCCGGAAGGTCCAGGATCTGGCGAAGGTCCTTAGTCCCGCACAAACGGCACGAATCGCGAAGCCAACAAGGCTCAGTCAAAGTGGATTCTGTAATCTTACCAGGTCCGCTTCGTAGGCCTCTTGGTCCCGAGGATTGTCCGAGAAGCAAATGAGCGACGAGTCTTCGAGCGCCACCATGGCGTGCTCGACGTCCGGCGGCGTGAAAAAGACGTCGCCCGGCGACATGCGCGTTTCCACTACCGACTCGGAACTTCCAACCGGCCGTTCTTTGTAGAGGATCAAACCGGTCTCGACGCGGCAAAAATGAGAAGAGGCCTTGTGGAAGTGCTGGGCGCGCGTCTTTCCTTTCCGGATCGTGAACCAGGAAAGTGAAATCGAGCCGTAGTTGGCCAGAACCTGAAAGACACCGCGATCGTCCTCGTGGGCCGGCTCTGGCTGGACAATCGCGTTGCGGTGGAAAATGGTCTCGGTCATTCGTTCACTCTTTCGCTATGACCACCCAATCGGCTGGGTTTCGCGGCTCGCCCATGGACGCAATGATTAGGTCAATCGCCGCCGGCAGCAGCGATTTCACCGGCAGGTTCCGGACCGCGGCCGTCCAACGCGGGCCAAAGACGGCGACCGGGTGGTTGCTGACACCCATGACGTTGACGATCCTCTGCAGCGCGTGCGAAGACGACTGCTTCCATTCGGCCACCGTGATCACACAATTGGGCGCGTCCCAGGACACGACCTCGTGCACGCGATCTCTCACTTGTGCCGGCGTCATTCCGAAGCCTCTTCCAGCACGTGCGCGACGATTTTGTTCGCCAGCACTTCGGTCGGCGTCTTTTGTCCGTTCGACGCCAGAACAAGATCCATTCCGCTGGGCACGGATCCAGGACCGGAAAGCCACACCGACAGCAGCGCACTTTTTGCCGTGCTCTGAGACAGCCACTTCTTGGAAGACGCCAAACCGTCGGTCGATCCGGCGCACACGACCCAATGCCCGAGCCGCCACATGGCGTACGCGAGCCGGGCCAAACGACTCTCGGCCGTACTCTTGTCCTCGTCGTCGCCTGCGATCCATTGAACCAGCGTCCCGTCGAGATAGACCGGGAAAACAACGCCGTCGGTTCGGTCTCGCAGCATTTCGACGAGGTTCCTAGCCACCGTCTTCGCGTCGGATCCCGAAGGACCCGCGAGCCAGACGAGCGGCCGTTGACCGCTTCCGAGTGGCTCTTCGTTTGTTTCCGTCTCGCCCATACCGTTTGCCTATCCTGCGTTCAAGATCACCGCGTGAATGGTCGAGTCCGCGCCGGGCCGAACACGCCTGCCCGTCAGCCGATCACCGACCCGGTTTTCCAGATCGTCCATGGTTGCCTCGTCGCCGGTAATGATAATACGAGACGTTGCAATGCGCTCGGCGATTTCCAAACTTCCGTTGAGCACACCGACACCTGGCTCATGGAGAACGACCGTCTGGAACCGAAGATCCGTCAACGCGCGCAGGCCCTTCGCGTCGACCACTGAGCACCGATCGCGTAGCACACGCTTGTATTCGCCTACGTCCTGGGCGTCTTCCGTGACGATCAGCACGTTGGGTTCCAGATTTTTCCAGGCAAACGCGGCTTGCGGGATCACCCGAAGATCGACCCGTCCGGTTTCCAGCCAAGGCCGGAGCAGCGTCAGGCAAACGGCGGAATTCCGGTACTTCCACGGAATGGTTCCACGAAACTTGAAAAAGTACGCACTTTTCGCTTCTTCAACTTTCGGTCGCCGGGCGCTCGGCGGGACGGATAGACCCAACACGGCCTTGACTTCGGCTCGTTCCAGGTTTTCCCGGGTCCGCGTCAGGATCCGCTCCGCGTCCAGGACCCGGAAGGACGAACTGTCCAAACGCAGGAACAGCGGGTGCGCGTCCAGGATCTCGACTGGCGCGTCTACGTACCGCGGAACCGCGCCGACGGCCATGAGCCTCAGCGCCAAATCGATATCGCCGTATATGTACGCGCCGTCGTAGTC
>ERZ1292623.689-Hain-H51-01um-R1-689-length-34863-cov-7_pt1 | contig 34863 bp, 25 predicted proteins | sample MGYA00564398_ERZ1292623 | MGnify/ENA primary metagenome ERZ1292623 (study PRJEB36523, sample SAMEA6512633) | groundwater metagenome | collected 2019-01-07 | study: AquaDiva: Metagenomics assemblies of 32 groundwater samples
CCGTCGTGGAAAAGATTTTGCATTGTAACCATTCTTGTTAAATCCGAAAAAAGCGTTACGCAATAATTTGCGCAATCATCGGCAGTTGCATTACCAAGTGGTGACATTTTATTTGCGAAATGATAAAAAGTTTCTAATTCTTTTATTCCTCTTCCGGCAGTAGTTGGTGTTGGCGATTGTGAAATTGTATTGACTCTAATTTTTTTCTTTTTCCCGTAATGATAACCAAAACTTCGCGCAATAGATTCTAAAACAGCTTTTGCTTCAGCCATATCACCATAAAATGGATAAGTTCTTTGTGCGGCGATGTAACTTAATCCAACAACTGAACCCCACTCGTTAATTGCGTCAAGCTTCATTGCAACGCTTAACATTTTATGAAATGACAATGCGGAGATATCTAAACTTTTTTGAAAATAATCGTAATTTGCTTCGGTGTAAGGAATTCGTTTTCGAATATTTGGAGACATACCAATTGCGTGAAGTACAAAATCTACTTTTCCACCAAGTATCTGCATCGATTCTTTAAATAAATTTTCTAAATCTGGCACACTAACAGCATCGGCTGGAATAATTTTAGAATTAGTTTTTTCAGCAAGATTATTCAGCTCTCCTAATCTTAATGCGATAGGTGCATTTGATAAAACAAATTCTGCACCTTCATCGTGGGCTCGTTCAGCAATCTTCCATGCGATTGAATCGCTGTCAAGTGCTCCTGTAATAATTCCGCGTTTACCTTTTAATAAATTGTAACTCATAAAATTCCTATCTCAATTATTTTGACGAATTTAAAAATAAATCATTTGGAATCAAAGAAAGTTAAAATTTCTTCCGTTGTATTTTTGAGCATTTATTCTTAATTTTGCTTCGTAATTCTTCATGAAAAAAATAAATAAAACTCATTTAATTATTGGAATTGATGGTGGTGGCACAAAAACTTCCGCGCTTGTTTCGGGTTTTGATGGCGAACTACTTTCATCGAGCGAAGTTGGAGCGAGCAATTATTTAATTGTTGGATTGGAAAAATCTTGCGAAAGAATTTTTAATTTAATTTTTGATGTTTTGAAAAAAGCTGATTCGACTTTAAACGAAGTTTCGATTATTATTATTGGGCTTGCTGGCGCTGGAAGACAAAAAGATAAAAAATTAATTTTAAATAAGTTGAAACAAATCGCCTCGAAAAATAAATTAAAATTCCCAAGATGTATTATTTTAAGCGATGCGCAAATTGCTTTAGAAGGAGCATTTAGTTCAAAATCTGGTGCAATTTTGATTGCCGGAACTGGTTCGATTTTATTTGAAAAAAATACAAAACAAAATATAAATCGTGTTGGTGGTTGGGGAAGAGTTTTGGGAGATGAAGGAAGTGGATTTTCAATCGGTCAAAAAGGAATTTCTGCAATTTTAAAATCGATTGATGGAAGAGGCGCAAAAACAAAATTGTCAAAAATTGCAAGCGAAAAATTTGGCTGGATAAATTCTGAAAAAATAATTTTTGATGTTTATAAAAATGGATTTGATATTGCTTCGTTTGCGCCAAATGTTTTTGAGTCTGCAAAATCGGGTGATGTGGTTTCGAAAAATATTTTACTTAAAACAGCCGATGAACTTGCAGAACATTTAAAACCAATCGCACAAAAAAAAATAAAATTAGCACTTGTCGGAAGTATTTTTAAAAATTCAAATTATTTAAAAAATTTAGTTGTAAAAAAAATAAAATTAAGTTATCCAAAAATAAATATTGTTGAACCCGAACACTCTCCAAATTACGGCGCCATACTTTACGGATTAAAAATTTTAAATGATAAATAAATTAAAAATAATTTTTACATCCTTTGTAATTTTATTTTCGGGATGCGTTGCGCCATCAAAAATTAGCGATACTAAAATCGAGAAAAAACCCGCACCGAAATATTTTCAAAAAGAAAATTGGATTGAATCGACTCTCAACTCAATGACATTGGAAGAGAAAGTTTCGCAATTACTTTTCGTTTGGACTTTGAGCCCTTATTTTTCAAAAGACGCAGTTGAGTGGATTAAAGCCGAACAACTTGCAAAAGAAAATAAAATCGGTGGATTTATTTTTTCAATCGGCGATGTCTACGAATATGCAATCCACATAAATAAATTGCAAAAAATTTCCAAAGTTCCACTTTTAATTTCTGGCGACTACGAGTGGGGACTTGCAATGCGAATTCGCGGAACAACAAATTTTCCACGAGCAATGGCGCTTGGTGCATCGCGCGATACTTCGCTGGCGTTTGAAATGGGCAAGGCGATTGCGCGAGAGGCGCGTGCAATCGGCATTCATCAAAATTATGCGCCGGTGGTCGATGTAAATAATAATCCGCTAAATCCCGTTATAAACACTCGTTCTTTTGGCGAAGATAAAAAACTTGTTTCGGAAATGGCGATTGCTTTTGCAAATGGTTTGCAAAATGGTGGCGTGATTGCAACTGCAAAACATTTTCCGGGACACGGTGATACTGAAATTGATACGCATTTGGATATGCCGACTTTAAAATTTTCTCGCGAAAGATTTGATTCGCTTGAACTCGTTCCGTTTAAAAAAATTATTGATGCTGGGATTCAATCGATAATGGTCGGACATATTTCAGTTCCTTCCCTTGACTCAACAAGCGATTTGCCGAGCACAGTTTCAAAACTAATTACAACAAAACTTTTGCAAAACGAAATGGGATTTAAAGGTTTGATTGTAACTGATGCAATGGTGATGAAAGGTTTGACAAAAAAATTAGAAACAGGTGAAGCATCAATTCGCGCGATTGAAGCAGGAAATGATATTTTGTTAATGGTGCCAGATGAAATTGTTGTTACGAATGCAATTGCAGAAGCTGTAAAAAACGGAAGATTGACTGAAGAGAGAATTAATCACTCCGTCAGAAAAATTTTATCGTTCAAACAAAAAGTTGGGCTTGATAAAAATCGTTTTGTTGATTTGAATGAAATAAGTTCAAATGTTGCAATCCAAGAACATTTGGATTTGGCAAAAGAAATTTCTCGAAAAGGAATTGTAGTTTTAGGAAATCAAAAAAAACTTTTACCACTTTCATCAAACGGATTTAAAAATATTGTTGAAGTAATTGTAACCGACGAAGTAAGTGCCACAATTGGAAATGTTTTTCACTCCGAGTTGCAACAGAGAATGCAAAATGTGCAAGTTGTAAAAATTCATCCCGAAAGCAATCAAATCGATTTTGATAAAGCGATTAGCAAAATTTCTTCTGCCGATTTGATATTTTTGCAACTTCATTTTTATACTCGAACCGAACAAATGACCGGATTTCTTCGCGCAGAAAATATTTCGTTTCTTAAAAATATTATTGAATCAAACAAACCACTAATTGCAGTAAGTTTTGGCAATCCATACATCGCGATGAATTTGCCACCAGTCGAAAATTATATTTGCACTTTCAGTGGTTCAGATTTTTCGCAGAAAAGTAGTGTTGCAATTATTTTCGGAGAAGAATCGCCTGTTGGCAAATTGCCAATTACAATTCCAAACTATTATAATTTTGGTGATGGTGTAAATTTTAATCGACAAGTTGTGAGGGAAGGAAAAGCGCGCGAAGTTGGCGCAAGTGAAATTAAATTCCAAAAAATTGATTCAATAATTAATAAAGCGATTGGCGAATCGATTTTTCCGGGCGCATCGGTTTTGATTGCGAAAGATGGAATCATCATAAAAAACAAGGGTTTTGGGAAGTTGACTTATGATGAAAATTCAACAAATGTTACGCCGCAAACTATTTACGATTTGGCATCGGTTACAAAAGTTATTTCAACCACAACTGCTGTGATGAAACTTGTTGATGAAAATAAAATTAAGTTGGAAGATAAAGTTGCGAAATATATTCCGCAATTTTCGCAAAATGGAAAAAACGAAATTACAATTTATAATTTGTTAGTTCACAACAGTGGATTACCCGGCTGGAGAAAATTTTACGAGTTTTGCGAAACTCCGAAATGCGTGCTTGATTCAATTTACTCGACGCCACTAATTTACAAAACTGGCGACTCAACTATTTATAGTGATTTGGGTTTGATAACAGTCGGAAAAATAATTGAAAAAATATCTGGCACAAGTTTAAATAAATTTGTCGACTCACTGTTTTTTAAACCACTCGGAATGAAAAATACAATGTATAATCCACCAATTGAGTTGCTAAATAATATTGCTCCAACGGAAATTGACACGCATTGGCAAAAAACAAATCTTCCCGTTCATGGAAGAGTTCACGATGAAAATGCCGCAACTCTCGGTGGTATAAGCGGACACGCAGGATTATTTTCAACGACTGAGGATTTAGCAAAAATACTTTACATGCTTCAAAATGGTGGTGTGTATAATGGAAAAAAATATTTATCAAGTGAAGTAATATCTCGCTTCACAAAAAGACAGAGTGAAAAATCTTCTCGCGCAATTGGCTGGGATACAAAAAGTCCGATAAAATCTTCGGCAGGTAAATATTTTTCTACCGATTCTTTCACTCACACAGGATTTACTGGAACAATGGTTTTGGTTGACCCAAAAGAAAATACAATTGTAATATTTTTAACAAACAGAGTTTATCCGAACAGAGCGAATACGCGAATTTCTGAAATTCGTCCCAAAGTCCACGATTATATTTTTGAAGCACTCCACTAATTTTAAAATAATTATATGAAAATATTTAAGAACGAACCATTCACCGATTTTTCTCAAAAGAAAAATCAACTTGCATTTGAAAAAGCATTACTAAAAACTCGCAACGAATTTGGGAAAGAATATCCAATCGTTATTGGAGGAGTTGAGCACAAAACCACTTCGAAATTAAAATCAATCAATCCATCAAATCCAAAAGATGTAGTTGGCATTTTTCAGCAAGCAGATAATTTATTGGCTCAAAAAGCAATCGAAACTGCGGCGCAAATTTTTGAACTTTGGAAAACAACTCCCGCAAAAAAACGAGCAGAATACCTATTTAAAGCGGCCAATTTAATGCGAAAACAAAAACACGAATTCAGCGCGATTTTGGTTTACGAAGTCGGGAAATCGTGGGCGGAGGCTGACGGCGATACTGCCGAGGCGATTGATTTTTTAGAATTTTATGCGTGCGAAATGTTGCGATACGATGCGCCGCAAGTTGTAACTAAAATTGAAACCGAAAAAACAGAATTAAAATATATTCCACTTGGCGTCGGTGTTGTAATTCCTCCTTGGAATTTTCCTCTGGCAATTTTAGTTGGAATGACCTCATCGGCAATTGTTACAGGAAATACAGTTGTAATGAAACCATCGAGTGACTCGCCACTTATTGCGTGGAAATTTTTTGAGTTGATGAAAAAAATAAATTTGCCCGATGGCGTTTTAAATTTTATTACTGGTCCGGGTGGATTGATGGGAGATGCACTTGTTGAAAATCCTAAAACACGATTTGTGAGCTTCACTGGTTCAAGAGAAGTCGGAATACATATTTATGAACTTGCGGCGAAAGTTCAGCCAGGGCAAATTTGGCTTAAGCGAGTTGTTGCTGAAATGGGTGGCAAGGGTGGAATTTTAATTGATGAAGAAACAAATCTTGATGATGCGGCACAAGCAACAATTGCTTCTGCATTTGGTTTTCAGGGACAGAAATGTTCTGCGGCAAGTCGAGCGATTGTTGTTGAAAAAGTCTACGATAAATTTAATTTTTTATTAAAAGAAAAAGTTGCAAAATTAAAAGTTGGTTCGCCAGACGATAAAAATAATTTTATGGGACCGGTGGTGAATAAAAAATCGATGGAAAAAATTCTACAATATATTGAAAAAGGAATTAGCGAAGGAGGAAAACTTTTAAGTGGTGGGAAGCAAATTAAAGGCGAAGGGTATTTTATTCAGCAAACTATTATAATAGATGTAAAACCAAACGATACGATTGCACAGGAAGAAATTTTTGGTCCAGTTTGCGCCGTGATTAAAGCAAAAGATTTTGACGAAGCGCTCAAAATTGCAAACAATACCGAATATGGTTTAACGGGTGGTGTTTGGACAAATAATAGAAAAAAAATTGAGCGCGCTAAGCAAGAATTTCATGTAGGAAATTTTTATATTAACAGAAAAATTACTGGGGCGCTCGTTGGCGTTCATCCGTTTGGTGGATTTAATATGTCTGGTACGGATTCAAAAGCTGGCGGACGCGATTATTTGCTTTTATTTATGCAGGCAAAATCAATTTCAGAAAAAAAATAAAATAGTTTTATGCAATTAGAAAATATTGGTTTAAAAAATTTAAAAGGTATTTTTTCGAATTTAAATCCGAACGAACTTTACGAAGAAATTTTAAAACGAAATGAAGCCAAAGTAAGTGAAGATGGAGCGTTAATAGTTTTAACCGGCCATCATACTGGACGATCGCCAAATGATAAATTTATTGTAAAAGAAAATAGTTCAAGCAAAAAAATAAATTGGGGAAAAATAAATTGCCCAATTGAAGAGGAAAAATTTAACGCGCTTTACGAAAGAATGATGAAATATTTTGAAGGGAAAGATATTTTTGTTCAAGATTTGTTTGCTGGCGCAGATAAAAATTATCAAATTCCAGTTAGAATAATTACCGAGTATGCATGGCATTCTCTTTTTGCGCAAAATATGTTTATTCGTCCAAGTGAAAAAACAATTCACAATTATGAAAATCTTTTTACAATAATTGATGCGCCAGAATTTTTTGCACAACCTGAAATTGACGGAACTAATTCTGAAGTATTTATTATAATTAATTTTGCAAAACGAATTGTAATAATTGGCGGAACAAGTTACGCTGGCGAAATAAAAAAATCTGTCTTTACAATTTTGAATTATCTTTTGCCAAACAAAAATATATTTCCAATGCACTGTTCGGCAAATATTGGTTTGCATGGCGATACGGCTTTATTTTTTGGACTTTCGGGAACAGGTAAAACCACCCTTTCAGCTGACCCAAGTAGAAAATTAATTGGAGATGATGAACATGGTTGGAGCGATGATGGAGTTTTTAATTTTGAAGGAGGATGTTACGCTAAAGTAATTCGTTTAAGCCCAATTGCAGAACCAGAAATTTATGCAACAACAAAAATGTTCGGAACAGTTTTAGAAAATGTTGTAATGGATCCGATTACAAAAAAAATAAATCTTGATGACGCATCGTTAACAGAAAATAGTCGTGCAGGTTACCCAATCAATTTTATTCCAAATTTTGTTGAATCAAGTATTGGAGGTCATCCTGAAAATATTATTTTTTTAACTTGCGATGCATTCGGAGTGATGCCGCCAATTTCAAAATTAACTCCCGAGCAAGCGATGTATCATTTTTTATCTGGCTACACTGCAAAAGTTGCAGGCACCGAAAAAGGTATTGGAAATGAGCCTCAAATTACATTTAGCACTTGTTTTGGTGGTCCATTTATGCCTCAACATCCGTCAGTTTATGCAAAATTACTTGGAGAAAAAATTCGCAAACACAAAGTTACAACTTGGTTGGTAAATACAGGATGGAGCGGTGGAGAATTTGGAGTTGGTCATAGAATGAAAATCGCGTACACTCGCGCAATGGTTGATCATGCAATCGAAGGTGAATTGCAAAATGTTGAAACTTTTGTTGAGCCATTTTTTGGATTGCACATTCCAATAAATTGTCCAGATGTTCCAACGGAAATTTTGAATCCACGAAATACTTGGGTTGATAAAAATGCTTATGATGAAAAAGCAAAAAATTTAGTTGAACTATTTAAAAAGAATTTCGAACAATATAAAGAATATGTATCTGATGAAATTTTAAAATCAGGCGCACTATAAAATTAAAAAGGAAAAAATGAAAATTCACGAATATCAAGGAAAAGAAATTTTAAGAAAATATAAAGTTGCAGTCCCAAATGGCTTTGTAGCATTTTCGGTTGACGAAGCAGTTGATGCCGCAAAAAAACTTGGTGGATCGATTTGGGTTGTTAAAGCGCAAATCCATGCTGGTGGTCGAGGAAAAGGTGGCGGAGTAAAAGTCGCAAAAAGTTTAGATGAAGTTCGTCAGTTTGCATCGCAAATTTTGGGAATGAATTTAATAACTCATCAAACCGGACCAGAAGGAAAAATTGTAAAACGACTTTTGATTGAAGAAGGTGTAAACATCGCACGAGAACTTTATATTGGAATCTTGCTCGATAGAGCAATCTCAAAAAATGTTATTATGGTTTCGACTGAAGGTGGAATGGAAATTGAAAAAGTTGCCGCAGAAACCCCAGAAAAAATTGTTAAAGAGCATATTGAACCTTCAACGGGCATTCAACAATTTCAAGCACGCAAACTTGCATTTGCTTTAGGGTTGGAAGGTGATGCATTCAAAAATTGTGTAAAATTTTTAATTGCACTTTACAAAGCATACGAAGCAACAGATGCATCGATGATTGAAATTAATCCACTTGTAATTACGAAAGAAGGAAATGTAATTGCGCTTGATGCAAAAATAAATTTCGATGACAACGCGCTTTTTCGTCAAAAAGCAATTTTGGAAATGAAAGATTTAGACGAAGAAGATCCGCTTGAAATTGAGGCTTCGAAATCGAATTTAAACTATATAAAACTTGATGGAAATGTTGGTTGCATGGTTAACGGCGCGGGGCTTGCGATGGGAACGATGGATATAATTAAACTTGCTGGCGGAATGCCTGCAAATTTTTTGGATGTCGGCGGAACGGCAAACGCCGAAACGGTTGCGCAAGGATTTAAAATTATTTTATCCGATAAAAATGTAAAAGCGATTTTAATAAATATTTTTGGCGGAATTGTCCGTTGCGATAGAGTTGCAAATGGAGTAGTTGAAGCGGCGCGAATAACAAATGTTAAAGTACCAATTGTTGTAAGATTGGCTGGAACAAATGCCGACATTGCACAAAAAATATTAAGTCAGTCGAAATTAAATTTTAAAGTTGCAAAAAATTTAGAGGATGCCGCGTTTCAAGTTACCGAAGCGATTTCATAAAATGAAAAATAATTACGAATCAGTAATTGGACTTGAAGTACACGCTCAACTTTTAACTAAGTCGAAAGCATTTTGCTCATGCTCAACTGAGTTTGGAACAATTCCAAATGCAAATGTTTGTCCGATTTGTTTAGGTTTGCCCGGAGTTTTGCCAGTTTTAAATAAACAAGTAGTTGAGTTCACTATCAGAATGGGATTGGCAACAAATTGTTCCATAACTGAAAAATCAATTTTTGCGAGAAAAAATTATTTTTATCCAGATTTGCCAAAAGGATATCAAATATCTCAGTACGAAGAACCAATTTGCCAAAATGGATTTATTAATATCGAATTTGAAAATGGAGAAACAAAAAAAATTGGTATCACAAGAATTCACATGGAAGAGGATGCGGGGAAATCAATTCACGATTTAAACATCGACACACTTGTTGATGTAAACAGATGCGGAGTTCCGCTGATTGAAATTGTTAGTGAACCCGAAATGCGTTCGCCAAAAGAAGCATATTTGTATCTCAACACAATCAAACAAATTTTAACTTATTTAAATATTTGTGATGGAAATATGGAAGAGGGCTCGTTGCGCTGTGATGCGAATATTTCGGTAAGAAAAATTGGTGAAACAAAATTGGGAACAAAAACTGAATTAAAAAATATGAATTCATTTCGCAATGTTGAACGAGCATTGGAATATGAAATCAATCGACAAATTAATTTAATTGAAGATGGCGGAAAAGTAAAACAGGAATCTTTACTTTGGGATGCAAATAAAAATGTTGCGGTTTCGATGCGAAGCAAAGAAGAGGCGCACGATTACAGATATTTTCCAGAGCCTGATTTAGTGCCGATAATTGTTGACGAAAAATGGAAAAACGAGGCGCGTGAGTCGTTGCCAGAAATGCCTTGGGTTAGACTTGAGAGAATAATCAATCAATATAATTTACCAAAGTATGACGCGGAGATTTTAACAAACGAAAAACCTCTGGCAGATTTTGCTGAAGAAGCATTTCAATATTCCAAAGATTATAAATCAATCAGCAATTTGTTGATGACAGAAGTATTGCGAGTTGTAAAAGAGAAGCAAATTAAAATTGATAGTTTTCCGATCTCTCCAAAAAATATTTCTTTGTTAGTCGAACTTGTTTCAAATAAAACATTAAGCTCGACGATGGCGAAAGAAGTTTTTAACGAAATGCTTTCAGTAAACGAGTCGCCAAACGAAATTGTAAAACGAAAAGGATTAACTCAAGTAAGCGACACAGGCGAATTAGAAAAAATAATTTTAGAAATAATCTCAAAAAATCCCGAACAAGTTGAAAAATATAAAAATGGCAAAACAAGTGTAATCGGATTTTTTGTAGGCGAAGTAATGAAATCCACAAAAGGGAGAGCAAACCCTCAAATTGTAAATGAACTTTTAAAAAATAATTTATCATTATGAAACAATTAATAGTCGGAAACTGGAAAATGAATTTAACAAGAGATGAATCTTCATTACTTGTAAATGAACTTTTAAAAAATAATTTTCAAAACAATGTAGAAGTAGTTTTGTGTCCACCATTTATTTCAATTCAATTGGTTGGCGAGCTGATTAAAAATTCGTCGATAAAGATTGGCGCGCAAAATATTTCGGAACATGAAAGTGGCGCGTATACTGGTGAAATTTCCTCGCAAATGTTAAAATCATATAATTGTAATTATTGCATTGTTGGTCACTCGGAGCGTCGACAATATTTTAACGAAACAGATGAGTTGGTAAATAAAAAATCAAAAATACTTTTATCAAAAAATATAAAACCAATAATTTGTGTTGGCGAAACTTTAAGTCAAAGAGAAGAAAATAAAACTGCAGAAATTATTACGGAACAAATTAAAGAATCGCTCAAAAATTTTAGCGAAACTGAAATTTTAAATTCGGTAATTGCATACGAACCAGTTTGGGCAATCGGCACTGGCAAAACTGCCACGACCGAGCAGGCAAACGAAGTCCACGAATTAATTAGAACGCTACTTGCGCAACTCTATAATAGGGAAGTCGCAATCCAAATCCCAATTCTCTACGGCGGGAGCGTAAAAGGTGAAAATGCGCTTGAACTTTTGTCACAAAACCACATTGATGGCGCGCTTGTCGGCGGAGCCTCTTTAAAATCAAGCGATTTTGCAAAAATCATCGTCTCTGCCAAAAATTCGTAGCGCAAGACTATTTGCCATTTCGCCAAAAAAATCTTGCTTTCACTTCACTCTCGTATTATATTTGTACTATCTGAAATAAATAGAGACGAAAAATAATTGAAATTTCCATCCAAAACCCTTTATTTTAAAAGGATTATTCCTCTTTTATTAATTTTATTATTTGCACAATTTGTTTTTTCGCAAAATAAATTTTACGAATCTGGCACAATTTCAAATTCATTTCACTTTGGTGATAGAAAAATTATTGATTTAGCCGGCGAGTGGGATTTATATTCTGGCGATAATAAACAAAATATCCGAATTCCTTCCGCGTTTGATGGCGAATCTAAAATAACTTTACAAAATAAATTTTTTGTTGATGAAAAAGATTTAGGAGTGAAATCTTTTCAGATATTTTCTTACGGAATAAATCATCGCGCTGAATTTTATTTGAATGAAGTTTTTATTGGAAAACACGATGGCGGTTATTTGCCATTTTCAATTTTGATAAAAGATAATTTATTGCAAGCGGGCGAAAATAATTATTTAAAAATTATTGTTGATAACAGACTTGATGCTTACCAAAGTCTGCCACTTCATCAGCAAATTGGTGGATGGAAAAATTATGGTGGAATCATTAGAGATATTTTTATTGGAACTACTGCGAGAGTATTTATTGAAGATGTAAAAATTTCCACTCAAAATATTTCTAATACAAATTCAACTATTTTAATTACATCAAAAATATTTGGACAAGAGTTATCCGAAGATTATCCTTCGATACAAATTTTAGCGGAAGTTACCGATATAAATTCTGGCTCGATTGTTTCGAAATACAATTCGCAAAGTTTCATTCCAAAATCCAACAGAGATATTGAAAATCAATTTCCGATGACAATTGCAAACTCACAATTGTGGAGTGTTGAATCCCCAAATAGATATTTAATAAAAGTCAAAATTCAAAACAGCGAGAAAGAAATAATTGATGAAGTAAATTATAAATTTGGAATCAGAAAAGTTGAAATTGTAAAAGATAAATTTATAATTAACGGGCAAAATATTTTTGTCAATGGAATTAGTTGGATTGAAGGAAATCAGAAACAGCGCGCATCGATGAGTTACAGCGAAATGGAAAAAGATGTTGCAGTCATAAAATCAACTGGTGCAAATGCAATCAGATTTGCGTTTCATCCTCCACATCCATTTATGCTTGAGTTGTGCGACAAATACGGACTACTTGCGTTTGTCGATGTCCCGATTTTTGAAATGCCACTTAAGCAAATTAAATCCGAATTTTATAAAAATTTAACTGAAAATTATTTAAGCGAAGCGCTTAATTTATCGCATTCGCATCCATCTTTTGTTGCCATTAGCGTTGGCGATAGATTGCAAAGTGACGAGGAAGCATCGAAAAATTTTGTTAATAAATTGGTTGATTTGGTCAGAAATCAAAGCGATTTGGCGACTTATTACACAACAAGTTCGAATGATTCGTTGTTGCAAAATATAAAATCTGATTTTATTTTCATCAATCCGCCGACAAAAAATATTGATGAAATGAATTTATCGCTTGACGAATTTAAATCGAATTTAAAAAATCGTCCTTTGATAATTGGTAAATACGGAAAAGAAACTGAACCAAAAAACAGAAATGGATTTAGTAATCCAAATTCGTACGAGTCGCAAGCAAAATATTTTATTCAACGATACGCAACAATTGGAAAAAAGAAATTTACAGGTGGGTTCGTTTGGGCATTTAGCGATTACGAAGAAGATAAACCATCACTCACTGCGCTCGGTGAAAATTATTTTTTGCGTAGTTATGGAATTGTTGAATTCAATCGTCAAAAGCGACCGGCATTTGAAACTATACAATCACTTTATTTAAAAGAAAAAATTACTCCGTTTGAAGTTGGAACATATTCTATTTCCACACCGCTGGCTTATATAATTACTGGTTTGCTGACTTTGATATTCTTTGCTTGGTATTATAATACTAACCGAAGATTTAGAGATAATATGGTTCGATCTTTGTTGCGACCCTTTAATTTTTATTCGGATGTTCGCGACCAAAAATCACTTCCATTCTCGCAAACAATAATTGTTGCAATTATAATTTCAGTAACAATCGGAATAATTATTTCGACAGCTCTTTTTAGATTGCGTACTAGTTTAACACTCGATTATTTACTTTCATATTTTTTCCCTTCAGATGAAATAAAAATATTTTTAATTACAATCGTTAAATATCCATCGCAAAGTGTTGCATACATTTCATTTATTGTTATGGCGATGCTTTTTATAAATTCTATTGTTATCCAAATCATAGCATTTTTATCTCGAGTTAAAATATATTTTTTTCATGCTTATTCGATGATTGTTTGGTCTGCAATTCCAATCATATTATTTATTCCAATCGGAATGATTTTGTACAGAATTATTGAAACAGAATTTTATTTTTATGTCATCGCCATTTTATTTTTATTAGTTTTAATTTGGATTTTTTTCCGAACAATTCATGGCGTCTCGGTAGTTTATGACATTCCATATTTACAAGTCAGCACTTTATCATTAATTGCGGCAATAGTTTTATTTCTCATCATCGGAATTTATTTTAACGAAAAATACGCACTCAATGCGTATATCGATTTTTTCTTCACAACCATCGAACCAAGTTTGTAAATTAAATTTATGTATTTATCAAAAATAGATATTGTTGGATTTAAATCTTTTGCGAACAAAATTCACATCAAGTTTGATACAGGAATGACCGCAATTGTTGGGCCAAATGGCTGTGGAAAAACAAATGTTGTTGATGCAATTCGTTGGGTGCTTGGCGAGCAAAAACCAACTACGCTACGAAGCGATAAAATGGAAGATGTAATTTTTAACGGAACGAAAAGTAGAAAGCCACTTGGAATGGCTGAGGTTGCTTTGACGATTGAAAATACAAAAGGCGTTTTGCCGATTGAGTTCAACGAAGTTTCAATTATGCGACGCGTTTACAGAAGTGGCGAAAGTGAATATTATTTAAATGGTACTCTTTGTCGATTAAAAGATATTCGAGATCTTTTTATGGATACGGGAATGGGTTCGGATGCTTACTCGGTGATTGAACTGAAAATGGTAGAAATTATTTTAAGCGATAATGCCGATGAACGCCGACACATGTTTGAGGAAGCCGCCGGAGTTGTAAAATATAAACATCGAAGAAAAGAAGCGTTGAGAAGATTAAATAGTGTTCAACAAGATTTGGTTAGAGTGAATGATATTTATCGCGAAGTTGAAAAAGCTGTCAACTCACTTGAGCGACAAGCAAAAAAAGCTGAGCAATTTAATATTTTAACAAAAGAGTTGCGAGAGTTTGAAATTGATTTTATCGAAAGAGAATTTTCAAATATACACTTGACAATTGGTCCGCTCGAAAGTGAAATGCTGAAAGCTAAAAATGAAAAAGAAAAAATCAATACTGAATTAAATAAAGGTGAAACTGAGTTGGAGGATTTGAAATCCAATTTAGGATTATTGGAAGAGCAATTACATGAGTCGCAAGAAGAACTTGCACAACTTTTAGAAAAAATTAATATTACAAAGCAGGAAAGAGTCAGTGCAACTGAACGAAAAACATTTTTAATTGGTGCGATTAAAAAATATGAAAATGAAATTGTAAATCTAAAGAAACAAAAAGTTGAACTTGAAAAAAATATATCATCGTTAATTGAAAAAGTTATTTTAGCACTCGAAGAATATCAAATTGCTCAATCGCATTTTGATGAAAAGAAGAAAATTTTAGATGAAGCAATAGTTCAACTCGAATCAAAAAGATTGGAAGTAAAATCACTTCAAGAAAAATTAATTCAATTTCTGAATGACATTACAGAAATCAGAAATGAACATGAAAAAGTAAAATCGAGATTAGAAAATATCAACGGAAGAATTGAAAGCGCGGAAGAAGAAAATAATAGATTTAAAATAGAAATTGGCCACAGCGAAAAAGAAGTTGGCAAACTTACAATCCAAGATAAAGAATTAAGGCGGAATTACGCTGTAATTGAAGTTAAATTAAACGAAACCGAAAGCTCGAAAATAAGCCTGCAAAAAGAGATTGATGTTTTGCGACAAGAAGAATTTGAATTGAAATCTTTATGCGAAAGAAAAAAAAATAGAAGAGATTTTTTAAAAGGTTTAGTTGAAACTCACGATGGAGTAAGCGAAGGGGCGAAATATTTATTAACTGAAAATCAGATGCAGTCGACAATTTTAAATTCGGTTGCAGAAATAATTTCGGTTAGCGATGAATTTAGAAATGCGGTTGAATTGTCGCTTGGCGAAATATCGGGATATCTTGTTGTGGAAAATATTTCTACTGCACATCGCGGAATTGAAATGTTGAGAAAATCGGAAAAAGGAAAAGCAACATTTATTTGTTTGGATAGAATTCCGCAAATAGAAAATGTAAGTTTGCCCAAAAGCGCAACGAAAGCAAAATTTATAAAAGATATAATCTCATTCGATAAAAAATTCAGTTCTCTCGTAAATTATATTTTTCAAAATTTAATTTTAGTTGATTCACTTGCAGAGGCAATTTCAATTACAAATGAAAATCCCAATTTTGCATGCGTAACGATTCATGGTGATTTAGTTTCGCGAGGTGGAATTGTTAAAGGTGGAAAAGATGATGGTTCAAGCGCAAGTATTATCGGAAAGAAAAATCAAATTGATAAATTAGAAAGCGAAATAAAAGATTTAGAAAATGAAATAAGTAGTTTGCTTGATAAAAGAAAAAATGTTGATCAAAACATCGGAGAAATAAATCTTGTTGCGTTAAAAGAAGAATCGAAACAAGTTGAGCAAAAGATGACTGTTGCTGAAATGCGAATTGCGCAAATAGAATATGAAAAAAGAAGATTGGAAGAGGGAGTAGAAAGAAATATAAATGAAGTAATAAAATTAAAAAACGAACTAACAATTTTAGATAAAACATTAATCGAAATAACGCCAAAGATTTCAAAACTTGAAGAGGATAAATCACTCTGCGAACAAAACTCTGGCGCCGCAAGGAATGAATTAGACAGAACTGAAGTTAATGTTAGCGAAATGAATAAAATTGTCAATGCCGCTCATGTTGATTTGGTTCAAAAAGAAAATAGTAAAAATAATTTGCAACGCGAAGTTGAATATGTTGAAAGTACAATTTTAAATATCGAGCAAACAGTTGCACAAAGAATTAGTGAAATTGATAAATCGCATGAAGAAATAAAACTACTTGAGCAAAAATTATTTAAAACAAATTCCCAAATAGATTTATTTTCAAACGAACAAAAAATAAAATCCGATGAGAAAAATATTTTCGATAAAAGCGTTTCGGAAAAAAGAAAAACAGTTCACTCAATTGAGTTGAGAATAAAGGACGAACGCAGATTGCACGAAACTTCGCTTACAAAAGCGCACGGTTTGGAGATAAAATTATCCGAACTCCGAACTCGCGCTGAGTCTTTAAAAATTAGTGCGAAGGAAGAATTTGAAATTGATCTTATTGTGAAAGAATATTCTGTTGAGCCAATTTATAATTTTGAAATTGCACGAGATGAAATTCATCAGAAAAAAGAAAAGTTGCGTGCACTTGGCGCAGTAAATTTTACAGCGTTTGATGAATACAATTCTGAAAAAGAACGACTTGATTTTATGACTGCGCAAAGAAATGATTTGATTGAATCTGAAACAACTTTGCTCGAAACTATTGCGGAAATAAATTTAACTGCGCAAAAAAGATTTATGGGAACATTTTCTTTAATAAGAGAAAATTTTGTTTCAATTTTTAAAGAACTTTTTGATGAGGGAGATGAATGCGATTTAATTTTGGAAGAAGATGTTGATCCACTTGAAGCGCACATTGAAATAATTGCAAAGCCAAGAGGTAAGCGACCAACTTCAATTGATTTGCTTTCGGGAGGAGAAAAAACCTTAACAGCAATCGCACTACTTTTTGCAATTTATTTAGTTAAGCCAAGTCCATTTTGTATTCTTGATGAAGTTGATGCGCCACTTGATGATTCAAACATTGATCGCTTCAGCAGAATTATTAGGAAGTTTAGTTCGAACACACAATTTATTATTGTAACTCATAACAAGCGAACGATGGAATCCACCAACGCAATGTATGGCGTAACAATGGAAGAAGAGGGCGTTTCAAAATTAGTTTCAGTTCGCTTTAACGAACAAACTGCGGCGCAATTAAGTTGATGAATAATTTATCCTACATAGTATTTTCAGATTTTGATGGCACGATTACTTTAAATGATGTCGGAGATAAACTATTTCAAAATTTTGGCGAGAAAGAAAAGATGATTGATCTTTTCAATAAATATGCAACCGGTGAAATATCAGAAATAAAATGTTGGGAGGATAGTTGCGAATTAATTTCCGGCTTGACGCAGGAAAAATTTAATGAGTTTGTATTGAATCAAAAAATCGATGAAAAATTTCATCACTTTTATAAATTTTGTATTGAGAAAAATATCCCATTAAATATTTTGAGTGGTGGATTTGATAAATATATTGAATTGATTTTAAAGCGCGAAGAGTTACCAATCAAATTTTATTCAAACGAACTCGAATTTTTAAATGGTGGAAAAATCGAACCGAGTTTTCCTTTTTCAAACGATAGTTGCCCAAACTGCGCAAATTGCAAGAGAAATCATATCATTTCTATGGCAAGTGATGAGCAAATAATTGTTTATATCGGCAATGGGCAATCGGATAAATGTCCAGTAAAATTTGCGGATATCGTTTTTGCAAAAGGAAGTTTGGTAAAATATTGCGAAAAAGAAAATATAACTTTTCATCGCTTTGATGATTTTGGCGATTTGCTTAAGAGATTTGAAAAAATTGTAAATAATTCGAAACCGAAAAAAAAACGAACAGCGGAACTTTTACGCCGCGAAGTAATTATGATGGAGTAATATGGATTTAAAACAAAAATTATTTGAGATAAGAAGCTACACGCCAATTCCATTTATTTTGATTGCAATTATTTTTGCTGAACCAACTTTCGAAACTCTTTCGATTGGATTTGCAATTGCAATTATTGGTGAGTCAATTAGATTTTGGGGCGTTTCAATTTGTGGAAGCGAAACACGAACTACAGGCGCAGTTGGTGCAACTAATTTAGTTACCGATGGACCTTTTGGTTTTGTTCGCAATCCACTTTATGTGGGAAATATTTTAATGTATGTTGGTTGCTCGTTTATGTCGAACTCAATTTATCCTTGGTTACAGATTACAACTGCAATATATTTTATTTTTCAATATCACATAATTGTTCTAAAAGAAGAAGAATATTTGCGTAAAGTATTTAAAGAAGAATATTCTAATTACGAAAAAAATGTTCCGAGATTTTTTCCAAGATTAACAAAATATATTGGCAATCATTCGTTTCACCGAAAAGCAGATTTGTCTCGAGGACTAAAATCGGAATTGCGAACGCTACAATCTTTTATTTTAATCAGCGCAATAATGTTGTATCAATATTTTAAAAATCTGTAAAATGAAAAAATTAATGATAATTGCCGGCGAAGCATCTGGCGATTTACATGGCGCAGGTGTTGTCAAAGAATTAAAAAAAATAGATTCGAATCTTGAAATTTTTGGTGTCGGTGGAGATTTAATGAAAGCAAGCGGAATGGAATTAATTTCTCATTGCGAAGATTTATCGGTAATGGGATTTCGTGAAGTTATAACACATTTGCCAAAAATATTTAAAATTGAAAAAATATTAAAAGAAGAACTTATCAAACGGAAACCTGAGAAAATATTATTAATAGATTATCCCGGATTTAATTTGAGATTCGCAAAATTCGCCAAGGAACAAGGGGTAAAAGTACTCTATTATATTAGCCCGCAAATATGGGCTTGGAAAAGCAAGAGAATAAAAATAATTAAAGAGCGAGTTGATAAAATGTTTGTCGTTTTTCCTTTTGAAAAAAAAATATACGAAAAGGAAAATATTCCATTTGAGTTTGTCGGTCATCCATTAGTTGAAGAATTAAAAATCAATCAAACAAAAAAAGATTTTATCAAAAATCATAATTTGAAATCGAAAAAGATTTTGGCGCTACTTCCAGGAAGCAGAAAGCAGGAAATCGATCAGATATTTCCGATACTTTTAGAAACTGCTCGTGGATTAAAAAAACAAATTGAGATTGATGTTTTGGTTGCAGTAGCACCACATTGCAAAATTGGAATTTATAAAAAACATATTTCAAAAAATGATGATGTGAAATTTATTTTTAATCAAACTTATGAGGTAATTAAATTTGCAGACGCCGCGCTTGTAACAAGCGGAACTGCAACTCTTGAAACTGCACTTTTGGAAACTCCGTTTGCACTTGTTTACAAAACTTCGTGGTTCACTTATTTTGTTGGAAAATATTTTGTAAAAATAAATAATATTGGTTTAGTAAATATTGTTGCGGGCAGAACTATTGTGCCAGAATTTATTCAGCATAATTTAAAAGCAAGCCGGTTAGTTTCATTTGTAAAAAATTTACTTGAAGAAAAATCGTACAGCGATTTGATGAAAACAGAACTTTCTTCGATTAAAGAATTACTTGGTTCAAGTGGTGCATCAAAAAAAGTTGCTGAAGGAATTGTTTCACTAAACTAAAAACCAATGGCGACAGTTTTACAAAAGTTCGGAAAAATATTATCGTATCCTTTTTTAAATTCGCTTTGTTCAACACTGAGAGTTGAAAAAATAAACGCTGATGAATATGAGAAGAAAAGAAAAAATTCTGAAAAATATATTCTTGCATTTTGGCATGGCACAATGCTCGGGGTTTGGTATTTGGAACGACCAAAAAAAAATGAAAAAATTGCAACTTTTGCCAGCCGAAGCCCGGATGGTGAAATGATTGTAGGCTCGATGTTTAAATGGGGATATGAGATTGTGCGTGGCTCAAGCAGAGATGGCTCGATGAATGTGAGAAAAGAAATTTCTGAAAAAATTGAAAATGATTATTCTATTTTTATTGTACCAGATGGACCTGTGGGACCGTATCATCAAATTAAATTTGGCGCAATCAGGTTTGCACAAAAACATAGAATGCCACTGTTTTTAGTTGGTGTTGGTTATGAGAAAAAAAAAATTTTCAAAAGTTGGGACAAGTTTGAATTGCCGAAGTATTTCTCAAAATGTTATTTTAATTTTAGTAACGCAATTTATGTTGATGAGAATTTAAAAGATTTAGAATCGGAAAGAAAAAAAATAGAAAACCAAATGCACCAATTGCAAATTGAAGCAAATAATTTAGTAACAGTATGATTTCACAAAGACCAAATAAATTTCTTTTACCGCTTTCGTGGCTTTATGAAATTGTAATAACATTGCGTAATTGGTTTTATGATTACGGAATTTTCACAATTCATAAATTTGATGCTACAATAATTTCAGTTGGAAATATTACAGTCGGTGGAACTGGCAAAACTCCGATAATAGAATTTATTGCGAAATACTTGTTATCGAAAAATAAAAAAGTTGCAGTTGTAAGCCGTGGTTATAAAAGAAAATCTTCGGGACAAGTTGTTGTTTCGAATGGAAAAAAAATTCTTGTTGACTCAAATATTTCTGGTGATGAGTCGATGCAAATGGCAAAAAATAATTCTAATCTAGTTGTGATTGTCGATGAAAAGCGCTACCGCGGAGTTGAAACTGCGAAATATAATTACAATTGCGATTACATTTTGCTTGACGATGGTTTTCAGCATCGAGCTGTGGAAAGAAATTGTAATTTGGTTTTAATTGATGGAACAAAATCGATTGATGAAATGAATTTAATACCAGCAGGTGAGGCGCGCGAAAAGTTTTCTTCTTTTAAAAGAAGTGATGCAATTATAATTACTAAATGTCAGTCGCTGAGCGAAAAAACTTTTGTGATTGATAAAATAAGAGAAGTCTCGACATCTCCGATATTTACGACAAAGGAAAATATTATTAGTTTTTACAATTTGACAAAAAATAAATTTCAAAACATAAATAGATTGAAAAATAAAAGCATTATTGCGTTTTGCGGAATTGCAAATCCTGAGTACTTCAAAGCAAATCTTGAGGATATTGAGATTTCAGTTTTAAAATTGATTTCATTTAACGACCATCATTTTTATCAAAAAGATGATTTGAAATATATTTTAAAAAGTTTGCAAGAATGCAATGTCAAATATGTAATTACAACAGAAAAAGATGCTGTTAAATTACCGAAAGAATTTATACAAAAAATTAGCGAAGTCGCAGAAATATTTTATGCAAGTTATGAAGTGAAAATTAGAGAAGAAAAAGAATTCAAAATATTTTTAAATAAATATGTCAACAATTAAAATTGCGCTTGCCAATAATAATGGCACCGAGCATATATTAAAATTATATCAAGATTGGATTAGAAAAGACGATCGAGTGATTGAAAATATTATTTCTATGAATGATGCTGATGCATTTGAAATTTTAGAAAATATGGACGGATTGATTTTAACTGGCGGGAGTGATGTCTCTCAAGAATTTTACAAATCTGAAAAACCAAATTTAATTGGTCGTGTTGATTTAGAAAGAGATAATTTTGAAAAACGATTGCTCGATATTGCTTTTAAAAAAGAGATGCCAATACTTGGCATCTGCCGTGGAATGCAATTTGTAAATACATATTTGGGTGGTTCGTTGTACGAAGATTTAGAAAGTTACAATTTTAAAAATCATAGAAGTTCTGATCATCAAATTAAAATTGTGGAAGATTCACTTCTATTTAATATTGCAAATCAAAATATTGGAAATATAAACTCGCATCATCATCAAGCAGTAAGAAATTTAGCCGAGGAATTACGCGCGAGTAGTTTTTCCGATGATGGAGTTGTTGAATCGGCTGAATGGAAAAATTACAAACAAAAACAATTTATGATTTTAGTCCAGTGGCATCCGGAAAAAATGATTGATGATTCAAATCCGATGTCAAAAAATATCAGAGAAAATTTTATTAACGCTGCAGAATTTTATTCACAAAAAATAAATAACAAGAAATGAGGGTGGTATGAAATTAATCGACTTCAAATATCCGATTCCGCGCAATTTGATTGCAAAAAAACCTACTAATCCGCGCGACAAAGCGCGCTTATTAGTTGTAGATAGAAAAACTGAAAAAATTGAGGATTGTCTTTTTTCAGATATTTACGATTTTTTTGAAAAAGGAGATTCGTTAATCGTAAACGAAACAAAGGTTTTTCCTGCAAGATTAATCGGACGAAAGGAAAAAACAAATGCAAAAATTGAAGTTTTAATGCTTCGCGAACTTAACAAAGAAGATAATATTTGGGATGTTATTGTTGAGCCTGCAAGAAAAGTGCGAATCGGAAATAAAATTTATTTTGGAGATGGTTCGCTTATGTGCGAGGTTATTGATAATACAACATCGCGTGGCAGAACAATGAAGTTTGAAGTTAAAGGAGATATTTTTGCCGCAGTAGAAAAAGTTGGCATCACTCCGCTTCCTCCTTACATTCGTCGCGAAGCAACTGAAAAAGATAAAAATTTATATCAAACTATTTATGCAAAAAATATTGGAGCTGTTGCCGCGCCAACTGCAGGATTGCATTTTACAAAACCTCTTTTAAATAAAATTATAAAAAAAGGAGTAAAGGTTTCGCCCGTTACACTTCACATTGGGATTGGAACTTTTCGAAATGTTGAGGTTGAGGATTTATCAAAACATAAAATGGATTCTGAGTATTATAGCGTTCCGATGAGTTCAGTTCATGATGTAAATAAGTCAATTGACAATAGACATAAATTATATGTAGTTGGCACAAGCACTTGTCGAGCAATTGAGTCGAGTGTTACTATTGATGGACATTTGAAATCAACTCATGGTTGGACAGATAAATTTATTTTTCAACGAAATGAATTTAAAATCACACAAAAATTAATTACAAATTTTCACATGCCAGAAACAACTTTGTTGATGCTCGTTTCAGCGTTTGGCGGCCACGATTTAATTATGAAAGCTTATAAACATGCCATCAAAAAGAAATATAGATTTTACAGTTATGGCGACGCAATGATAATTGTTTAAAGGATTAAAATGATTTCCTTAAATACTTTTGTAATAATAATATTAAATGCAATTTTAATTTTTGCATTTGCTTCAATCATAAGAAAGAAAAATTTTCTCTCTTATTTTTCTGGCGGAAGATGGTGGCTAACTTGGCTCTCGATTGCAATTATTACATTGATGGATGAATTGACATCAATATTTTATGCGCCAAGCGAAGCGTTTCGTTTCATCGGAACAAACGCAATTGTTTTTATTGCGCTGACAAGTTTGGTTGTTCGTTTCATGTCAACAAGAATGGTTGAGATTGCCGAAATTTTAGAATTGCACGGAATTCGTGGTGGCGGAGTTTATTCGTTTTCATATTTTGTGCTTGGTCCAAGAACATCATTCATCGCATTTGCCTCTATTTTAGTCACTTATGTTTTGACTGCGTGCCTTTCGACCGTAAGTGCCGTTGAAAATGGATTTGCTTTTATGGGAATAGGTAGCGAAATAAAATTTATTATTAGTTTGGTAATTATTTGGTTTGTTGCAGGATTAAATATTATTGGTATTAGAGAAAATGCAAAATTTACATTTGGAATATTTATAGTTGCCGCATTTATTTTAATGAATCTTTTAACTGGAGGTATTTTACAACTTGATAGTGAGAATTTATCAAAAATAAATTTAAGTGCTACACAAGTTATTGGTTCTCTCTCATCTCAAAATATGATTGAAAATTTTGGTTTTATTATTATTGGAATTTCAAGTTGTATTTTGGCTTATTCTGGTATTGAATCAGTTGTGCAAACTGCTGGGCTTGTAAAATCGTGGCAAGAAATTCGCAAAGCATATATTTTTCTCGGAATAACTGTTGGAATATTTACACCGCTAATTGCAATAGTTGTATTTTCTTCTGATATAAATGTCCTTCATCATGAAACTGATTTAATTGCACAATTTGCAAAAATGATTGGCGGACATTGGTTTGGAGTTACTATAAGCATACTTGCAAGTTTATTATTGATGATGGCAGTTAACACGGCTTATGTAGCTTCGGGCGAATTAATTGAACGCGTTGCGCATCGTTATAACTTTAATTGGATTCTTAAAACTAATCGTCGTCAATCTCATTATCGAATTCACATTTTAAACGGAATATTTTATTCTGTTTTAATTTTAATTACAAGTGGAAGTCAAAAAACTCTTGCAGAAATGTATGCAATCGGTTTACTTGCTTCGTTTACAATTAACCTAGGCTCACTTTTAATTTTTAGATATTTCAAAGGAACAAAAGATGTATTAGCGTATCATACATCGAGAGTTGGTACTTTGATTATTTTTATAATTTTCTTTTCTTCATTCATCTATTTAAGTTTTACAAAACCGTACGGAATGGCAATTTGGTCGATAGCAACATTATTTTTTCTTGTTGGTGGAATTTTAATTTCAAAAACCAGATCGCCAGAGAAAAAACATATTCAACAAACCGATTCAACTTTGAAAGTTGTTTTGTATCTTTCAGAAAGAGTTGAAGAAGAAGTACATATATTTTTCAGACGACCTGATGAAACTGAAGATATTGCGATAAACTCCAATTGTGTTTATGTAAGTCTATTTTCGCCTCGCTCGGGAATCCCGGAAAAAATCTCTGCGAACCATTTTAGGATTGCAAATAATCGCAATACTATTTTTGAAGGAATGATGGAAATGTTGTATACTTTGGATTACGAACTTACTGACAAAAAAATTGTAGTGCATTTTGGTTGGCCACTTTCGAGTTGGATTGACAGGCTTTCTACGGGTGTTATGGTTTTCAGTATTATGAAATTGCCAAAAACTTTCCCGCGATTGAATTTTTCAATTGACTATTTTGGAATAACAAAAATTATAAATGCACAGGAAGAAAAAAAATGAGTGTAAGTGTAATAATTCCTGCGGCTGGTTCGGGTACTCGTTTGGGAGGTATGATTACAAAACAATTTATTGAATTAAAAGGTAAACCAATAATAGTTTATTCAATTGAAAAATTTGAAAAATCTCCAGAAGTTTCCGAAATAATTATTGTAACACAAAGAATTTATTTTAATGAAATTCGAAATCTTTGTAATAGATATCATTTGGCAAAAGTGAAAGAAATAATTGAAGGTGGTAAAACCCGACAAGACTCAGTTAGGAATGGTCTTGAAAAAGTGAACAAAAAATCAAAATTCATTTTAGTACACGATGCAGTGCGACCATTTATTTCTACAAATTTAATCAGCGATGCAATCTCCACTGCAAAAAAAACAAAAGCTTCAGTTGTTGCTGTTGCGGCAAAAGATACAATTAAACTTTCGAACGAAAAAAATATAATTGAAAAAACATTTCCACGAGAAAAACTTTGGATTATTCAAACGCCACAAGTTTTTGAAGCAAAACTTTTAAATCGTGCTTATCAAAATGCTTTCAAGAAAAATATTTTAGCAACGGATGATGCATCGCTTGTTGAAGCCATTGGCGTAAACCCACAAATTGTAGTTGGTGAATATGAAAATATTAAAATCACGACAAGAGAAGATTTAGAAATGGCTGAATTGATTTTAAATCGTAATTCATACGCGGAGTAAAATTGGAATATTTTTATACTATTATAATTGGATATTTAATTGGCTCGATTTCGCCAAGCATTATAATTTCAAAATATTTTAGTGGCATCGATATAAAAAAACATGGAAGTGGAAATGCTGGCGGAACAAATATGTTGCGTGTATTTGGTTGGAGGATTGCTGTACCAGTTATGCTGTTTGATATTTTCAAAAGTTTTTTTTCTGTTAAATATCTTCCAGCAATTATTCTTTCTTTTTCAAATTTATCAAACACAGAAACAAATATTATTCTTTTAAAAATTTTTGGTGGTAGCGCCGCAGTTATTGGACACATCTGGACAATCTTTGGTAATTTCAAAGGTGGCAAAGGTGTTGCAACTTCAATTGGTTTTATGTTGGCACTTGCTCCGATTGAATTTTTATTTTCCACAATAACTTTTATTATTGTGATTGGATTTTCAAGATATGTTTCGCTTGGTTCGATTTTAGGTTCAATAACTTTTCTTTTGGCATTTATTTTTCGAAAATATATTTTAAACTCTTCAATTGATGGTTTTGAGTATATAATATGGGTTGCTTTCGCAATTCCGATTTTGATAATTTTTACACATCGAACAAATATTAAACGATTAATTGATGGCAAAGAAAATAAAATTTTAAGTTTTCGAGGCGGAACTCATCCTCCAAAAAATGGAAATTAATTTATGAAGATTGCAATACTTGGCGCTGGAAGTTGGGGCACTACCCTTAGTTTAGTATTTAACGATAACCAACACGAGGTTACACTTTGGTCGCACAACGCCGAACAAGTTAAGAAAATTAACTCAACCAGAAAAAATAATCCTTACACCGAATCAGTTTTAATTCCGAAGGAAATAAAAATTACAACTGATTTAGAAGAAACAATTTCCCAAAATAAAATTATTGTTACAGCAATTCCATCTCAACATCTTCGTTCAGTTTTAAATAAAATATCTTATTTAGATTTAAGTGACCATATATTTTGTAATGTCTCAAAGGGAATTGAAAACGAATCGCTCATGACGATGTCCGAAGTAATGATGGATTCGATTCCTTCAATCACAAAAAGAAATTTAGCAATTTTATCTGGTCCAAGTCATGCGGAAGAAGTTTGGAGAAAAATTCCGACTGCAGTTGTAACTGCGAGTTACTCAATTAAAACTGCAAAATTACTTTCGTCAATTTTTAGTACAAATTATTTTCGAGTTTATCAAAGCGATGACATTCGTGGTGTTGAACTTGGTGGCTCGCTAAAAAATGTAATCGCAATTGGTTCAGGAATAATTGATGGTTCTGGTTTTGGAGATAATACAAAAGCCGCAATTATTACAAGAGGCATGCTCGAGATGTCAAGACTCGGAGTGAAAATGGGTGCGCTTCCCAGAACTTTTACTGGTTTATCCGGAGTTGGAGATTTAATTGTAACTTGTATGAGTAAATTTAGTCGCAATCGTCATGTTGGTGATCAACTCGGAAAAGGTGAGAAGCTCGAAAGTATTTTAAAAAAAATGGTAATGGTTGCAGAAGGAGTTACAACTGCAAAATCTGCAAAAGATTTATCAATAAAATTTGGAGTTGAGATGCCAATATTTTCTGAGGTTTATAAAATATTGTACGAAAATAAAAATCCGCAATCTTCAACAATTGAATTAATGACTCGTGAATTACGACAGGAACATTAATCTCTTTGATTTAGATTTTCATTTCACTTCAAATTATTTTTCAAATCAAATGGTGCAATTAAATTATCAAATTGAAAAATATTTTTTCATCGAAATAAATTTGTGATATCAACTGACTCACTTCAATTTGTAAAAGGGATTGGACCAAAACGGATTCAAGCTCTAAATTTAATTGGCATTAATTCCATATCTGATTTACTCTATTATTTTCCGTACGATTATCTGGATCGCTCAAAAATTGTTAAAATAGAAAAACTTAAAAATTTTATAAATAAAAATGAAGAAGTAACAATTGTTGCGGAAATATTTCGACAAGAAACGCGCAGAACCAGAAATGGAAAAAAGATTTTTATTTTGACAGTGAAAGATGAAACAGGATTTTTGCCATGTTTGTATTTTCATGGTGCGCATTGGCTCAGCAAAATGTTTAATGTTGGTGATGTTTTAGCATTATCATCTTTTGTAGAGATTGATAAATATAATCGTCCGCAATTTATTCATTCGGAGCATGATAGACTTTTTGCAATTGATGATGACGACAAAACTAATTGGAAAGAAAAATTAAATACTGGCGCAATAATTCCTAAATATCATTTAAACGAAGAATTGCGAAAAGTTGGAATTGAACAGAGGCAGTTGCGAAAAATAATGCGTGACGCATTAAACAGATATTTAAATTCTGTTGAAGAATATTTACCTCGCGCAATTTTAAATGAACGAGCGCTTTTAAATTTACAATCTGCAATTAGCCATCTTCACTTTCCCGATTCACTTGAAAATAAAAATCATGCACTTAAAAGAATTAAATATGACGAAAGTTTTTATTTTCAACTCTTGATTGCATTTCGCAAAAAGGAAATCGAAGAAGATAGAAATGGAATTAATTGTAAATCGAAAAATATTTTAAACAAAAAACTTTTAAGCGAACTTACTTTTAATTTAACTTCGGCACAGCAAAAAGTTATTAGTGAAATCTCTCACGACATGTCTTCAACTAAACCAATGAATCGTTTGCTTCAAGGAGATGTTGGAAGTGGAAAAACAATTGTTTCATTTTTTGCAATGCTCAGTGCAATCGAAAATAATTTACAAGTTGCATTAATGGCACCAACCGAAATTTTAGCCGAGCAACACTTCGCAACTATATCACACTTTGCAAAAAATTTAAATTTAAATATAAGATTGCTTGTCGGGAAGCAAAGTAAAAAACTTCGGAGTGATATTTTGGAAGATATCGGCCGAGGTTCAGCGCAAATAATTATCGGAACGCATGCGTTATTTCAAAAACATGTTGTGTTTGAAAATTTGGGACTTGTTGTAATTGATGAGCAACATCGTTTTGGAGTTTCTCAAAGAGCGCAACTTCGTGAAAAAGGAAAATCGCATCCTCATCTTTTGGTGATGACTGCAACTCCAATTCCTCGCTCGCTTGCAATGACTTTATACGGCGATTTAGATATTTCAACAATTGATGAAATGCCAAAAAATCGTAAAAAAATTAAAACGGCAATTCGTTTTGATAAAGATAAAGTAAAAATTTATGATTTCATTCGAAAGGAAATTAGCGAGCAAAAACAAGCCTATATTGTCGTTCCGTTAATTGAGGAATCGGAAAAGGTCAATTACAAATCGGCAATTGATGAGTTTGAAAATCTCCAAAAAAATATTTTTACAGATTTAAAATTAGGATTATTGCATGGGAAATTAAGCTCCGATGAAAAAAGAATTGTGATGGAAAAATTTGCAAAAAATAAAATAAATATTTTAGTCTCCACAACAGTTATTGAAGTTGGAATTGATGTAGCGAACGCAACCGTAATGATGATTGAAGATGCTGAAAAATTTGGGCTCGCACAATTGCATCAATTGCGTGGAAGAGTTGGAAGAGGAACTGAACAATCTTATTGCATTTTAATTTCTAAGTTAGATGAAAAAATAAAAACAACTTACTCTGAAAATAAAAAAGAAAATATCGAAAGAATTAAAATTGCAAAAAAAAGATTAGAGACAATGGTTGCGACCAATGATGGATTTAAAATTGCAGAGGTTGATTTAGAACTTCGTGGCAGTGGTGAATTATTTGGAATGCGACAAGCAGGCGAAGCAAATTTTATGATGTTAGATGTTGTGCATGACACTGAACTTTTAATTTTTGCGCGAGAAGATACTTCGGCAATTGTTCAAAGCGATCCAAATCTTTTAAGAGACGAACACAAAAAAATAAAAAATATTTTTCAAAAAAGATTCCAACATCTTCTCTCCTTCGTTCGTTCCGGATAAAATCAAAAAATAAATAAAAACGCAGTAAAACTATTGACAACTCGATTATAATTCTTATATTTGTAATAAGAAAATGAAATTATTCTATCACAATATGAAAGGTATCGAGCAGTTTATAAATACTGCATGCAAGTTGCACTCCTCTACAACCTGAAGAAAGAAAATTCTGAATTAAACGGAGCTAATTCAGAAACTTCAAGTCAAAAAACTTTTCAATCCTTAGAAACTCCACAAGAGACTCTCACGCGTATTGATACCTACGCAGAGTGGGATACTATTGAAACTATAAACGCACTTCGCGATGCCTTGGCAATTCGTCATGATGTTACTTTAATCGAAGCAGATGAATTTGCATTTGAAAAACTTCGTCTCTTAAAACCTGAAATTGTTTTTAATGTTACTGAAGGAAAATACGGCGCATCGCGTGAAGCACAAATTCCAGCAATGCTTGAAATGTTAGAAATTCCATACACGGGAAGCGACCCAGTTACTCTTGGAATTTGTTTGGACAAATCTCGCGCAAAAGAAATTCTCTCGTACTATAATATTGCAAATCCAAAATTTAAAGTTATCAAAGATTTAGAGGAAGAAATTCCAAACGATTTTAGTTTCCCATTAATAGTAAAACCTCTTTTTGAGGGCTCAAGTAAAGGGATTTTTAACAAATCGGTTGTTGAAAATATGAACGAATTAACTGAAATCGTAAAAGAAATAATTTCGGAATACAAAGAGCCAGCGTTGATTGAAGAATTTCTTCCGGGAAGAGAATTTACTGTTGCGATTTTAGGAAATAAAGATAGAGCAAGAATTTTACCAATCGTTGAAATTAAATTTGATGCTTTGCCAAAAGATGTCAAACCAATTTATTCGTACGAAGCAAAATGGATTTGGGACCAATCCGAATTTCCACATGATATTTATGAATGTCCCGCGCAAGTTTCAAATGAGCTGAATCAAAAAATAAAAAACATTTGTTTGAGTACTTATCATACACTTGGTTGCAGAGATTGGGCGAGAGTTGATGTAAGACTTGATGCAAGTGGTGAACCACAAATAATTGAAATTAATCCACTTCCAGGAATTTTACCAAAGGCTGAAGATAATTCTTGTTATCCACGAGCGGCGAGAATCGCTGGCTATACTTATAATGAAATGATTAACGCTGTGCTTGACGAAGCATGTTTGAGAAACGGACTACTATGAAAAAAAGAATTGCAATAATATATAACGAACCAACAATCTCAACTGAAAATGGAAAAGAATTTATTTCTCAAACATCTTTCAATAATAATTTAGATTTTAATTCTGTATCAAATCTTTCTGCAAAATTAATTGACATGTCCGAAGTTGGAGTGCTCGAAGAGAAAGAAGACATTCAGCGAGTTTTGGAAAAATATAATTACGAAGCTGTAATTTTTAATGTTTCGGAAAACATAAAAGAGTTAATTCAGTTTATTGAAAATGAAAAGATAGATTTAATTTTTAATTTAGTTGAAGGGCTTGGAGAGGAATCGATTCACGAAATGCATATTGCCGGAATTTACGATTTGCTCGGAAAAAATTATACCGGTTCCGCCGCTCGTACACTTGGCATCTGCCTTGATAAAGCAAGAACAAAAGAAATTCTTTCTCATCATAAAATTTTAACTCCAAATTTTACAACTTTATATTACGGCGAAAATTTTACAAAAGCTCAAATTAATTTAAAATATCCATTGTTCGTAAAATTTAGAGAGCAAGATGCAAGTTTGGGAATCGACAATAATTCTCTCGTAACAACATTTAAGGAATTAAAAGACAAAGTTTTAGATTTATGGTCGCAACATCAAGGTTCTATTATAATAGAAGAGTACATCGATGGACGCGAATTAAACATCGCGGTTATTGGAAATGAAAAACCAATTGCGATGCCAATTTCTGAAATTAGTTTTGACACTTTGCCAAAAAATTACCCCAAAATTGTTTCGTACAATTCAAAATGGATGAAAGGCACCGTGGAATATGACCATACAGTTGGCATCTGTCCTGCTGATTTGCCAAAAAATTTAACCACCGAAATGCAAAAAATTGCAGTTGAGGCTTTTAAAATTCTTGGCTTGCGAGATTATTCGCGTGTTGATTTTCGTTTGGACGAAAATAATATCCCGTATGTTTTGGAAGTAAATCCAAATCCGGATATTACTGATGATGCTGGCTTTGCTCGTTCGGCAAAAGCCGCAGGTTACTCTTACGAAGAAATTGTTGCAAAAATTATTGAGATGGCTTTAAATCGTTCCAAGTAATTTTTTAAAATGTCAATTAGAAAATTTGAAAAAAGCGATCGTGAAAATATTTTACATCACATTAAAGCAACAAATGTTTTTAATGATGAAGAAGTTGAGATTGCAAAAGAATTAATTGATGTATTTTTAGATGAACCGAATCAAAAAGATTATGATTTATATGTTTATGCTGATGAAGAAAATATTGCACAAGGTTATATTTGCATCGGACATACGCCAGCAACAATTGGCACTTACGATTTGTATTGGATAGTTGTGAATCCGAACGAACACAAAAAAGGAATTGGTAAAGCGTTGCTCTATTATATTGAAGAGATGTTGAAACTTGTCGGTGGAAATTTGTTGATTGCAGAAACTTCCTCGACTCAAAAATATGATAACACAAGAAAATTTTATAAGCGAACTAATTTTATCGAACTTGTGCGAATAAAAGAATATTATCGTCCCGACGATGATTTAATAATTTTTGGAAAATATTTAAAATAACTTACAGGAGATTTTATGGAACTCTGGCAAAAATTGCTAAGAGAAAGTGTTGATTGCCCAAAACATTTAGTTGAAAAGTTTGGTTTCGAACCTAAACTTGCTGAACAATTAAATAATCTTTTTCATACTCGTATCAATCCATATTATTTGGGATTAATTCGCGAGCCCGGCGATCCGATTTGGTTGCAATGTATGCCAAATGCTTTGGAGTTAAATGATGACAAAGCTCCACTTGATCCTCTAAATGAAGAAGCCAATAGTCCTGTTCCAAGTATTACTCATCGTTATCCCGATAGAGTTTTATTTTTAACTACAAGTCAGTGCGCAATGTATTGTCGTTTCTGCACAAGAAAAAGAAAAGTTGGAGACTCTGGAAAAATTTCGATGAAATTTATTCAATCTGGTTTGGATTATATTGCCGCGCATCCCGAAGTTCGTGATGTAATTCTTTCTGGTGGCGATCCTTTAATGTTAACCGATGTAATGCTCGAAAAAATTCTTTCCGGTCTTCGAAAAATTCCACATATCGAAATCATTCGTCTTGGAACAAGAATGCCTTGCGTTCTTCCTCAACGCGTTACGCCAAATCTCGTAAAAATGTTGAGCAAATATCATCCAATTTATGTCAATGTTCATTTTAATCATCCTTGGGAATGCACCGATGAGGCAAAAAAAGCTTGTGAAATGTTAGCCGATGCTGGTTGTCCAGTTGGAAATCAAGCAGTTTTGATGAAAGGGGTAAACGACAATGCCGATGTAATGCTCGAGCTTCATCGAAAACTTTTATCGATGAGAGTTAGACCTTATTATTTGTATCAAGCCGATATTACGCGCGGTGCAAATCATTTTAGAACTCCGTTAAAAGTTGGACTTGAAATTATGGATAAACTTCGCGGACACACATCTGGTTTAGCAATTCCGGCTTTTGTAATTGATGCGCCCGGTGGTGGCGGAAAAATTCCAATTCTTCCACAATATGTTTTGGGTAGAAAAGATAACAAAATTATTTTGCGAAATTATAAATATGATGTTTTTGAATATCCCGATGTTATTGATGATAACACCGGAGACCCAATTGCTGATAAAGAAAAAGTGAGGAAGAAAGTTATCAAGAAAAAAGAAACCGTTGCGGTTTAAATTAAAAGCCCCGCTAAATCAAGCGGGGTTTTTCGTTGTATCTTGCTCATACTTTTTTTAATTTTGCTCAATGAAAATACCGGAACATATAATAGAAGAAATTCGTCGCTCGATTGATATTGTTGAATTGATTGGAAGTTACAGCCAACTTAAAAAAAGAGGAAAAAATTTTACTGGACTTTGTCCTTTTCATAAAGAAAAAACTCCATCGTTTAATGTTAGTGCCGATAAAGGATTGTTTTATTGTTTTGGTTGCAAAAAAAGTGGTGATGTTTTTACTTTTGCGATGGAGACACAAAAAATTTCTTATCCGGAAGCGATAGAATTTTTAGCAGAAAAAGCTGGTGTTAAAATTGAACGATCGGAAATTAGTGAAGAAAAAACTTCTGAGCTTGAAAAATTATTTTCTGTAAACTCTACTGTCGCAAAAATATTTTCCAGAAATTTATTTTCATCTGAAGAAGGAAAGTTTGCGCTGGATTATCTTTCAAAAAGAGGAATCGAAAAAGAATCAATTGATAAATTTCAAATTGGGTTATCATTTAAACAATGGGATAGTTTATATAAAGAGGGAACCGAAACAGAAGGGATTTCCGAATCGGAACTTTTGAAATTGGGATTAATCAAAAAAAGGGAAGATGGAAGTTCTTACGATACTTTTCGCGGAAGAATAATTTTTCCAATTACAAATCCGATGGGAAGAATTTCCGGATTTGGTGCGCGTAAAATTCACGAAGATGATACTCTCGGAAAATACATCAACTCGCCCGAAACAATTATTTACAGCAAAAGCAGAATTCTTTACGGTTTATCATTTGCAAAAGATGCAATTAGAAGTAGTGAAAATGTAATTGTCGTCGAGGGTTACGCAGATTTTATTTCTCTTTTTCAAAATGGAATTAAAAATGTTGTCGCAACAAGTGGCACTGCGCTAACTATTGAGCAAGTAAAATTAATTTCGCGTTACACAAAAAATATTATTTTTATTTACGATGCAGATTTTGCCGGCTCAAATGCGATGGAGCGCGGAATTGATATTGTTTTAAGTGAAGGGCTCGATGTGAGAATTGCGCTTTTGCCTGAAGGGGAAGACCCGGATTCATTTGTTAGAAATTTTGGCGCAGAAAAATTCCGAAAGAATTCTTTCTGTTGCC
>ERZ1292623.690-Hain-H51-01um-R1-690-length-34862-cov-65_pt1 | contig 34862 bp, 56 predicted proteins | sample MGYA00564398_ERZ1292623 | MGnify/ENA primary metagenome ERZ1292623 (study PRJEB36523, sample SAMEA6512633) | groundwater metagenome | collected 2019-01-07 | study: AquaDiva: Metagenomics assemblies of 32 groundwater samples
AGTACACGAAATTATAGGGTTAGTACCCCATGCAAGAATATTAGGATACTACAATTGTAATTTCTAAAGGAAATATTTATAAGTTGAAAAGTTATTAATTGAATATGTCTACACGAAAATATGAATGTGATAAATGTGAAAGAACATTCAAGACAGAAGAAGCATGTGAGGTTCATGAAGAACATTGTAATGATAAAGAACATGAAGAGAAAAAACAAGAAAAAAAGAAATCTGGAGGAGGAGCATTAATTTTAATAATAATTATCCTTCTTATCTGGGGATTTGTCGGAGGAGTCGTAGCCCAAGATGTTGGAGTAAGTTGTGATATGGGTATAGGCGAGACTTTCTGTTGGATATGGCATACGAATTATGCTGGACAGATAACTGAAGGGTTTAACGACTTATTTAGAGGATAATTTACATTCTATCTCTTTTCCTTGAAATTTTTTATAATATTTTTCAAGTCTAACTGTTTTATTTCAACCTTTCTGTGAATGGTATTTTATAGAAAAGAATAAAAGTAATTTGATATTAAAGTATTCGGGTAGCCCTAGTTTGCATAGGGGTTAATTTACAAAGTTAGCCCCTATCTTTATTTTCTTTATAGAAATCATGCATTTTCTTAACCTTTTCAGCATTACCTAGGTAAGCAACCATTCTTTGTTTAAGTTTATCTCCAACTTTTTCATATTCAACTAAGTAATAATATGTTTTTCCTTTAACTTTCTTTGATCTCAAGTACATGATTTAGTTAGGCATATAGTCTTTATAAACCTTTCGCATATTTTCTATTTTTATAGCAGTTACTGACAAATACCACTTATATACTATTCATAAATAGCTCCGTGAAACTGTATTTTCTACGCTTGAGAAAGGTTTAAATAGTTAGGCATATAATAAAGAATAAGAAAAAGAGAGCCCGAAGGCTCCCTTATCCCAACCGATCAAAGTTAAGACAATGGAACAAAACAATAGTAACTATAAGAATATTTGTAAAAACAGAATAAACGAAGCTACTAATAAGATTCTTGAAATGTTTAAAACTGGAAACGTTCCCGAAACGATAGCCATTTTAACACACCCTAAAATAAAATTACCTTCTAACAACTGGAGCCTAAGGAATAGGCTAATTATGTATTTGCAAGGCACCCAAGACGCCCGAGGCTTTAATATGTGGAAAGAGGCAGGCAGAACAATAAAAGCAGGCTCTAAGGCTCTTTATATTCTAGCTCCTTCAATAATCAAAGAAGAAAGCGAAGAGAAGGAAGAAAAATTAAAGCTGATTGGGTTTAGACCCATTCCAGTATTCAAGGCAGAGAACACACAAGGAAAGCCACTAAATTATGAAAACATACCACTCCCAGAGTTTAAGTTTTTAGAAGTTGCTAAAAGTTGGGGTTTGAGAGTTGAGGGAATAGGCTTTATTTCCAGTTATTACGGAGCATATAGTAGTTCAGAGAAAAAGATATTAATGGCTAGCCCTGAAGAAGAGGTTTTTTATCATGAGCTATCTCATGCCTCACATGACAGGGCAGGATTATTAAATAAAAGAAATATTGTTCAAAAAGAGATAGTTGCAGAGTTTTGCTCTGCTGTTTTATGTTATCTTGTAAATAAGAAAACTGATAGATTAGGCAATTCTTACAAGTATCTAGAATCTTATTGTGGAAATAAGCCAGTTCACGCAGAAGTATTAAACTTAATTTCGGATATTGAGAAAGTTTTAAACTTGATTCTTGAAGCAGATAGAAAACTAAAAGAGGGAAAGAATGATAATAAAAACATACTCTGAACTTGCTTTTTTTGTTAATATGTTCAAAAATGGAAATGCAGACTTATTAATAGTTGAATCTAGGGGCGGACTTGGAAAGTCTCGCTTTATTGAAAGTGTTATGTCTGAAGAACCTTATTTGAGGATTTTAAGCCACGTTACACCCATGCAATTCTTTATTTTAGGTTTTCAATATAGAAATCTACCTGTGGTGATCGACGATGTGGATGGCTTATTAAGTAATGAGGAAACCGTTAGTTTGCTTAAACAATTTTGCGAAACCATAGAAACTAAAGAGATAGCTTGGTTAACTACTCATAATCTTTTAAATCAGCAAAATATACCGCAAAGATATGAAACAAAATCTAAGGTTTGCATATTAACTAATGATTTTAGGGAATTGACTAAAAAAATTTCTGCACTAAAAGATCGAGGTTGGTATATAGAGTTTAAACCAAATAATGGAGAAATCTTAAATAAGATTAAAGAGATTATTTCAGGAGTGTGTAAAGATATAAGTTATGAAGAAAAACTAGAAGTTTTCAATCTGATAAGTAATTATTCTAAGTTTTGTGACTTCAGTTTAAGGACTTTTGTTAAAGGATGTCATTTATACAAAGAATGCAAGAATAAAGGCGTTGATTGGAAGAACATTCTATTAAATGACTTGAAAATAAATCCTAAACTTGTATTCTTAAATAGTTTGCTTGATAGTCATACTGAAGACAAAGACAGAATCGAAAGCTGGGAAAAAGAAGGATATTCAAAAAGAAGCTATTATGATTATAAGCGATTATTAATGCAAAGGTGCAACTGATTATCATTTAGGAGAATACTTTGCATTATTGCATTTCAACCCATGAATGAAAATATAACTTGATTAGCAACTACAAGAATGTTTATCAAAGTTAATAGAGCTATAAGATAAGTTAATTTCTCTATATCCCAGCTTTCAACTAATCTCAATCCTTCTGCAGTTAATCTCCAACTATATTTATCATCTCCTTCTTTGATTATTCCATCCTCTTCAAGAGTTAAAAGTCCCCTTTCCAGTCCTTCTTTAATTTCAAAACCATAAAATGAATGAGTAGGGTAACCTTCATACAATTTTCTAAGATACTTTCTTAATCTATAGATTACTAAATTGTTATTCATTTGGTATTTTTTGAGAAAATTTTCTATTTATTTAAACATTTAAGGTCTATATCATATACTTAATCAAAATTATATTTCTTTAATCTCATCCTCAATTTTCTGGCTTTCTTCAAGTATCTCTTTTCCTAATTTTGTAATCTTATAGAACCTAAACCTTCTTTCTTTCGGATTTTCGCACTCAATTAGTTTTTGTTCTAAAAGTTCCCTTAATGATCTGCTTACATGAGACTCATACATACTCGTTCTTTTCATAAGTTGGGCAGGAGTTAAGGTTTCTTTTGATAAAAAGTCTAGAATTTTCTTACGATTCTTTGCTCTTAATACGAAAGATACTAAGGATAGGTTCATAAAAAGAATGGTAAGTCAGATAATAAATACAGATAATACCTTTTCACTTACCAAAGATTTATAAGGAAAGTTTGACCTTTGAAAGCATGAAGAAAATTAGCGGAATTATAGTTATTGGGATTGTTGCCTCAATCTTAGTTTTATCTATCTTTGTTAGTGCACAGTCTACAGGAACTAGTACTTTAAGTAAGATATGGCAGGTTATTTCAGAGATTAAGCAAGATATAAGCAAGATTAAAATTTCAATTTTAGATTTAGAGCAGAAAGTAGATAATATTCATTTAGAATCTAGAATTGCTATATTTAATATAACTATAACTTCACAGGCTCAATACGGCGGAGTCAATGTATCATGTAATTCTAATGAATTTGCAACTGGTGGTGGAATAAGAAATGATGAAAGTAATGCTAATGCCTATCTTGTTGATTTTTATCCAATTAATCAAAGAACTTGGCATGTTGGAGTTAGTGGAAATCTCGATTATGGAACTATTAGACTAGTTTGTGTGAAATATTAAAATGGTAAAGAAATTACACTTATTTCTATTGATTTTTATAATAATTCTCAGTTCTTTTAGCTTGACCACTAATGCAATAGCTCAATCTGCTCTTTATAGTGGATCTCCTGCAGGAAATGGTGCCTATCCATTATTTACTTCTTCAACACCGAGTATTGAAATTGAAAATACAAATGAGTTTTCAAATGAAAATGAATTATGGAGTAAGGAAAAAATATGTAAGTTTGTTAATGGGTGCTATGACTCAAAAAGAATAAATAATGGCTGTTATCCTTTTGGATATATTAAAGAAAATACTACATGTTTTAACGGAGGCTTTGTAGAAAGAAAATCTTCAGGTGAATGCTCTTATAATTTCCAATGTTCTAGTAATTTATGTTATAATGGGTTATGTGGAGATAAAATTGAGAATATGTTTATTAGTCTTCAAAAAAGATTATCTGTAATAGAAAAATGGTATTCTATTTCAATTAATTTAAACGACCAATCAGTCAAACCATTAGGAAATAATGAAACTTTATTAGAAAGTAAGAAAGAGAACGATACTATTGAGACTCTTGAAATCAAAGAAAGTAAAGTTTCTGGATTTTTTAAGAAATTGTTCAAATGAATAAGCAAAATGAATTGATTAAAGAACCAATTAGTAAGTGGAAAAAATACTATGTTAAGGTATTGACTTTTGTTGTTCTGATTGTTCTTATTTATACAATGACTAATGGATTAACTCAGTTTTGGAGAGGGTATCACCAACTTGATACAGCTCAGAACTTTTTACAACTCGGCTATAAACAAGATGTTACTATTGAAGGCGAAATGACTAATCTTAAAGCAGTTTACTTAGACGGACTCAATAGAATGATTTGGGGTTTTGGTTGGCTTTGCTTTGATGTTATTCTTGGGATATCTTTAGGATGGTTAATTGGACTCAGAATTAACAAATAGATAAAATGGAAAACAAAGAAAAACCAAATAAAAAGAAGAATTATGGATTAGCTTTTATTTTGTTAATAATCGGTTTATTTTTTGGTTTTTCCGCATTGAGTTCAAATGATTCAAGTAAAGAATCAAATAATCAAGTCTACCAGCCTAATCAGCAAGCTCAACAATGCAATTCTAATTGGAGTTGTAGTGATTGGAATGATTGTGAAAGTGGAACTCAAACAAGAGCATGCATGGATTCAAATAATTGTGGGACAGATTCTAACAAACCACCAACTACACAATCCTGCATCTTAAATAAAGGGTGGCAAGACGTAAAGACATTTCAAAGTTCCTCTTCTAAAAAAACTGAAACTTTCATGATTAAAGGAGAGAAGTGGAGATTCACTTGGTCTTGTAAAAAATTAAATTCTTATGATGCAATGAATATTGGAGTTTATGAGCCAGATAACGAGGCATATACAGAATTCTTGTTTTTACAGAAGTGTCCTAATTCAGAAGAAACTACTTATGTCTATAAAGGAAATGCTGAATATTATTTTGATATACAAATAGCTAATATAGACAGCTGGAAGATTAAAGTAGAAGATTGGTATTGATATGGGGAAAAAGATTTTTAGTTATTTATCTGGAAAAATAAAAGAAAAATATGAGCAGATTAAAAAAGACAGAGCTTTAAAAACAAAAGAGAGAGAAAAGATTCTAAGAATTAACAAACCATTAAATTATCAACAATTTAGTAAATTAAGTTCGGCACAGCGAAAGTTATACCTTCTTGAATGGGCTTACGAATGCAACAATTGTGGTGAAAAATGGCATTATTTAGGGGACGTTGAGAATGATATGAAATCTCAACTTTCGTCAAATAGTTGTTACCAATGTGGAAGCTGTCATAGTTGCAATTCTTTTTTTATTACCTCTGCTATAACAAGCAATGCCCAAGAACAGTTAAAAAGACAAATAAAGGGACTTAAACAATGTCCAAAATGCGGGAGTTCAAACGCAGATTATGAAGCAAAATTCTTCAGAAGGTAACAATTTATTAGTTCTTGTCTCTAATTTGTTTATAACAAAGGTTTACAGATCCCATATCAAACCTTATCTTAAAAAGAAAAGAAATACACTTTGCGGTTTTTATCCTGATTGTTCAGAATATGGGCTCTTAGCATTAAAAAAATATGGATTTGTTATTGGATGGATAAGAACAGTAAATAGAATTTTAAGGTGTAGTGGTTATAAACATAAAAATAGTTGTATAGATTTTCCTTAGTTTTAGAGTGAACTAATAAAAAAGGCAATTAGTACTTTATCTAATGATATAAAAAAACTTAGCTATACTCGGGCTTAAACCTCAAATTTGAAATTAGGATTGATCTGTTCAAGCATCGCATAGAACTTAATGATATTACCAGAAGCATGACAACCAAAACAATTAAACAACCCAAGATCCTCATTCAAAGAAAGAGAGGGGTTACTATCGGAATGAAAACAACAAACCCTTTGTTTCTTACCCAATGGACTTAATCCGAATTGGTCTGCAATAGAGATTATAGATATATTTTGTGCTATCTTCCCTGCAAGAGTTTGGGCAAAATCTCCATTATTTACAGAACGACTTATATTTAATTTCGGTAGTTTAGGTAGTTTTGTTTTATCCCAAAGGTCAAACTCTATTTGGTTTATTTTTCCAACATTAAACTCGCTTCTAAGAGTTTTAAGAGTTCCATACTTATAATGGGGTTTGTTTTCTTCTGCAATAGGGTGATAGGCTTCTTCGTAAGTGTTTGCTATGGAATAATCGGGTATCTTTTCATTCCAATATTCTTTAGGTATATATTTTTCAAAGAATAGCTTTCTATAAGCGGTTCCTTCTTCTTTATTTAGTCCTTCGAGGTTTGCTATATCTTTAATATGGATATGGGGGTTTTTCATTCCATCAGCATACCAAACTTCAATATGGTAACCTGCATTAACAAGATTAATCCCTGTCTGCATGAAACATAAAAGACCTTGTTCCATCCTGTCATCAATATCTATAATTATTTCATTTATTGCTTGTTTTCTTAGATTTTTTGCAGTAAGATAAGAAACGGAATTCATTTTTTAAATCCTACTTTTATGATAGACCCCCCATTAATTCCGGTAGTTTGGGTAGTTCCTACATTTTCTTGACTACCCAAACTACCAGTATTCTCGCCATGTAGCTCCGATCTTTTAACTGAAATTCCTATGATTGATTTTGCACTATCAACAATTTCTCCTTGCTCATCTCTGTATTTTCTTGGTGAAACTTCAAAACCTTCTATTCGTAAATCTTTGCCTACCTCATTAACTGTTTTTTGACGCAATTTTTTGGACTTTAGAAAGAGGTTATATTTTTTTGAAAACTCTCTTAATTTAACACATCCTGTGCCAGTTTCATCATAACTTTCTGAAACAAACATCATAAGAGGATTGCTTCTTTCCTCATATCTAGAACGTCTTTCTTCAATAGTTCCGCTATTTGTAAATTCTTGTTTTTTAATTAAAGATAAAAGAATATTAATTATTTTTCTAGTTAAATTATTAAATTCCAATTCAGGTATTTGATTAAGCAATTCTCGATTAATTATAAATTGATTTGGAAAGTCAATAATCAAAAATCTGCGATAAAAACCATCTGACTTATCTGGAGTTAGAGGTAATGAGTTTGTTGCAATTATAAAGGTTGTTGGCGAGAATTCTGAAAATGGAGTTTTACCTTTGAATTCATAACGAATTAAATCTTCGCCCGTAAATTGTTTTATTAAATTAGTATTTGTTAAGTCATGAGAATCTACTTCACCTACGACACATAAAAGCTTTTTGTAAAGAGCAGATGTCTCAAAACTACGATTAATCAAGCTTTTTATGTTTGAAGAAACACAATTTTCTCTCCCTAAAAATTTTATAAGAAGATTTTGGAAAGTTCCTTTTCCATTAGAACCTGCACCTGTTAAAGCAATAATTGATTGTAAAAACTGCTCTCTTAAACAAGAGTAAGCAAGAACCTCGTATAGTGTTGGTTTCCATGTCTCACCAACCCAATCAGTAAAGAGTTTGTCTATTATAGGAGTTTCGGAGTCTTTTGAAAGTTCATAAGGAATTGGAGAAGTTAAAAAATATTTTGAAGTTGCAATAAATTCTTGTTCTGTTTTCAAATTAAAAATTTTATTCTTAAACTGAATGCAATAAGGTGTTAGTTCTTCTGGTTTGTTTCTTCGTGAATTCAATCTTAATATAGTAATAATAAAATTCTTAAATTTATATATTTGTCCAGCTTCTAAATTAAAAAAGTCTTGAAATGAATTAAGAATAAAAATCTCATCAACTATTTTCCATGAAAAAAGATTCTTATTCCAAGCCCACCAAAGACTATTCTCATCAAAAAAGACGGGAGAATTTAAAATAAAATTAGAAAAATCAAACTCTCGACCAAGCTCTTTTTTAATCATAGCAAGAAGTTCTTTAGTTGCTTTCTTTATATCTGGCGGATTATCTATTTTTTTCACCTGAGTAGGTTTTTTATCACTCATTTTCAGCCCTCCAAAGAACCCTTATTCCATGCCCATTAATCACTTTGATTAGTCCCATGTCATGCAGGAAGAATAGCAAATTCCAGACTTTTTCTTTTGTTAGTTGTAAGGAGGTTGAAAGTTTTGAAAAAATACATGGAAAATCAATAATTTCTGTTCCTTGTTTTCTACATGAGGCAATTCTATTTATTATTAAGGCTGTAGGAGACTCGCTTGATAGACGTAGTTTAATATCAAGACTTTTCTGGTTCATTTGGACTTTTTAAGGAAGCCTCTTTTGGCTTCCTTTTTTCATTTAATTCATTAAGTATGTCTACCCAACTTTTATTCTGGCAATTCTCTGTCATAAAATAAGAAATAACAATCTCCTTTTAACCAAGAACTTATCAACCTCTTGTTAGGTAGTTAATTCTTTAAATATATCTCATCTTTACATATCTATGAATACAAGCCCAAATAATTGTAAGTGTTGCCAAAAAATTATACAACATAGAAGAGATGATGCAATATATTGTAAGGATTGCAAAAAACACATGGATAATCTTTATGCTACTTGGTCTACCGATGAAAATAGAAGTATTGAGAAGAGGTCAAAGCGCTGGGAGGTAATTAAAGGAATAGAAACAAAAAAGCTTTTTATTGATGACTTGAAAGATTATATGAAAATAGAATTTGAAGGATTAAAAGGATCTATTAGTTCCATTAAATCTGACGTGGACTCGATAAAGAAGAAGATTGATTTTGATAACTTCAAGCCAATTTCTTTTTAATTAACTCTAATATTTCAGGATCCATTATTAACTTTTCCATGATTGCATCAGCTTGTTGTCTCTTTATGTCATCATTCAATGTTTTTTGAGCTTCAGCTTGATCTAAGATTAAACCGCATATCTTACAGAATTTGTTTGTTGGTTCGTTCTTAGTTTTACATTTAAGGCATGTTATTGGTTGCATGGCTGGTTTTGTTTTTTCTTTATTAATTTCTAGACCATTGGATCTAAGAATGGCTTCATCTGTAGCTTCTCCATTCATGTGTATATAAATCCCACACATTTTGGAGTCTTGCCCCCAGCCAAAATATTGTTTCATACAAGCTTCAGTCATTATAGAAGCTAGTTGAGTTGCTCTACTATGGCGGAAAAGATGACAATGAACTCTTTTCTTTATTCCTGCTTTTTTTGTAGCTCTTTTAACAATATCTGTAATCCTATTATAACTCAAAAGAGGAGTTTGTTGACTATACCATAAGTAAGAGTCAGGATCATTATTTTTTGGGTGTTCATTTATCCATTGTTGTAGATAAGGAGAACTGTTAATAACCAGTATCTTCCTCATCCCAGTTTTCCCATTTACAGTTAACCTTGCACCATAATTTTCAAAAGAAACATGCTTAATTTGCATAGTGCCTATTTCTCCAATTCTACAACCAGATTCTGCCAATACTGAAATTAGAGTTTTGTCTCTTAGATTTGTACATTGTTGAATTATTGACTTAATATCTTCCTCGGTAAGTAATTGTTCGGGTAATTTTCTATGATTTTTTGGTAATGCTATTGAAATCCACTTTACTTCTTCAGGATATACTCCTCTCTCATCTATATTTCTAATAAATCTATAGAATTTCCTCATCATTATCTTAAACGTTTTCTTGCTTTCTGGAGCTAAGCCACTTAGTTCAATTTCAGCCACAACTTTTCTCATATCTTCCTTATTTCCCTCAGTAAATTTTTTATTTAAGATTCTATCTAACTTTCTTACATCTAGAAGATAACGGGTTATTTTAGCAACACCTATGCCTTCACTTATTAGATAATCTTTAAATTTTATAGCAAGTAATTTGTTCTCGGGAGAAATAATTGATTTTTGAACTAGAACTATCTGATTTTCTAGTTGCCTTTTGTAATTGTGTATATCTACCATGTTTAGTATCCTTCATGGTTTGCCTATAAACCACGATTAAGAACGTTACATGTTTTCTAACCGTTCGGGACGGGCGTAATTTCTTATCGACGATAAAATTTTGAGGTAAAATGGGGAATCGAAGTCCTAGATAATTTTATAATGAGGTTAACTTGCTATAAATATAGATTGGGAAACAAAAGAAAGCACTCCAAATAATAATAAGTCTTCTAAGACGGAAGATAAATTATATGCTAAATTATTAAGTTTGGGATTGAAGCCTGAAAGGCAATATCCTATAAGCAAACACCGTGTTGACTTTGCATTTCCTAAAGAAAAATTAGTAATTGAAGTTGATGGTCCTCACTATAGAACTCGTGAAGAAATACAAAGGGATGAAAAAAGAAGAGATGTAGCAGAAAATTTAGGTTGGAGGGTAAAAAGATTTACTGCTGAAGAAACATTTGACAATACTGAAGAAGTTGCTAGGAGGATAGTTAGGATGGTCAGAACAAAAGAAATTTCAAAAGAGTTATTTAATGATGCTGAAGCCAATATAGATAGATCACTTAAATTAAAAATTAATAAGAAAAATAGAGTATCAAGAATAAAACCTCTTCAATCTGAAATGGCTGATTTTAGAAAAGAATTAGAACGCTTGAAAGAAGAACAACAAAAACCAAATTGGAAAAGTGACTATGAAATAAGGGGGCCACAAATAAACTCTGTTCCAATAGCAAGTCCTAAAACATGGACTTCAAAAGTAGCTTTAATTATTGTTATCTTAGGAGTAATTGCACTTACAATATTTTCAATTCAAAACAATAATAATAAAGAGATACCAACAAAATCCACAGAAACACCTCTTATAGTTATTTCAAATCCAATACCTGAGCCAACTAAGTCATTATTAGTTGTTGAAGGTTCAAGTGCAGATGTGATAATTACAAACAATAAAGAAGAATCTGTGTCTGTTAATGTAGAATATAGGATTTATTCTAGATGGTTTGGAGCTGATTATGTTAATAGCCAGATATTTCAGGTAGCCTCACAATCAAAGAAATCATTTAGAGTATACGATAATGTTGGGTGTAGTAGTGCTCCTTGTTCAGTCGAAATTATTTCTTACAAAGAAGAATGAAATCTCAAAATAGTAACTAAACATACTTTATTCGGGACGGGCGTCTAATTTTGTTTAGTTTCGTTGGATTTCTAATAGACAAAAGTTAAAATAAGATATTTATCTATCTTTTGTATGAAACTCAGAATTGCAACACAAAAAGATCTTGCCCCCTTAGCCTTAGTAGAAATGTCTTCTGGATACCATCAAGAGAGATTTGACTTTAAACCAACCTTAAGAGAATTGTTTAAAGAAAAAGTAGATATTATTTGTGCAGAAGATGATTCAATTATAGGTTATATCACTCTTGGAGGAGATGGAGAAATCGCATTCCTATCTGTATCTAAACAACATCCGCGTAAGGGAATAGCTGGAAAGCTAATTGAAAAGGCCATAGATATCGCTAAAACTAAAGGAATCAAGAAATTATATCTTGATGTAAGAAAAGAAAACGATGTTGCAATAAAACTCTATCTTAAACACGGATTCAAAATAGGCTCAATAACTAAAAAGAAGATACATGACTTAGTTATAGAAAAAATAAGAATGGAGTTTTTGGAAAATAGCTAAAAAATAAATCTAACACTTTCATCTCGGCAATACTTTTAAACACTCATAGAAATGTTTAAATAATACTATCATTATAGTGATAGTATGGATATTGAGACTTTGAATCCTTATGTAATTAGAATTTTGATTTCTGCTAGAGATCAAGATAGTATAAACTCCATTGCAAAAAGAATAGGCTTATCTTATGGTTGGGCTCATAAGTGGGTTAGCTTGTTGATTAAAGAGGGAGTATTCAAAGAGAAGTGGAAGGGAATAATATTGCAGAGAGATAATCCCACTTATAAAAAAATAATGCAGTTCATAAAGAATACCATAAATCCCATTAATTTATACTATTCCACCTTGCCATTAATGGGGATATCTTACTCATTGACTCAAACTGATGCAGTTTATATATGGACTAAAGGAGGTTATAATATTGCAAGATATAAAGAGTTTTATCCGATATTCATAAAAATAAAAAAGAATGATTATCAAACGTTTTTGTATTATTGTAATAATTTAAGTTTGAAGATTAATTCCAAAATAGGCGTATTTTTTAAACCAATAATTGTTGAAAAGTTAGAATATGTAAAAAATGGAGTATATAACGTTGACTCTTTAGAAGAAACTATTGATTTTATGAAAAAAAATATCTACAATTTTGAACCTGCTTTAGAGATGATAGATGAAATGTACCATAAGAAATTGGGATATAAATATAAGGAGATAAGTTCATTATCATGAAAGAATTAATAATTAAAGAAAACAATATTTTTGATATTTTACAAAAGTTTATTGATGCAGAATTAGATTTTGTTATTGTTGGAGGTTATGCTGTCTCTTCTTACAAACATCGTTTTTCTGTTGATGCAGACATAGTTATTCAATCTAAAGACTTAGAAAAATTTGAATCTATACTAAAAAAGGAAAAGTTCAAGAAAGGTTTTGAAAAAGACCTTGATAACCCTTACTCTTCCAGATTTATGAGATATCAAAAAGATTCTGCAAGTATAGACTTACTAATTGATGGTATTGCCTCAAGAACAACAAACGCCTCGTTTGGTTATAATCTCATGCTTGAGAATTCATCAAAAAGAAAAGTAATAGGCATTGAACGAGAAATTACAGTTATGGTTCCAAGTAAGGAATTATTAATCATAATGAAAGTCCACTCCGGAAGATTAACAGACTTTAGAGATATTGCAGCTATAGCAAAAGAAACTAATTTGGAGATAATAAAGAAATTAATATTTATTGGAGACTTAAAAGTATTGAATGAGAATTTAGAGAAACTTAATCACGCAGTTCATGACAAAAATTTTATCGATTCGTTTAAAGGAGTTTTCATAGAGAAAAAGTTTGATGTAGATTTGAAGCAAGTAGAAAATATAAGCAAAATAAAGAAAGACTAAATTAATCATTCAATTTCATCTCAATAATTTAAGTGTTAGCGTTGCATAACTTACCCTAGCCCACAGGACTTTTGTCTAGTTCAGTGGGCTTTTTTACAAGTTTATAGAAAAATCTTTAACCTAGAAAGCATTTGACATAAAATGGCTATAGAAGATTATTTCACAAATTTTAAGAAAAGGTACGATAGCAGAATTAAGAAGAAGCATTTATCAAACTAGAACCACAAGGTATTTCTCGGACGTAGCAAGCTGTGGAGTATTCTTTAAACCTCAAACTGAGACCTTCGTAGTAAGCTACAGAGTATAAAAATTAGTTTGAGCAATTAACTTTTTTAATTTGCCACCTTCATGTAGTCGACAATCCTCATAAATCCCCTTAATCTCCAACAACCATATACAAACTCAATGCAACTCTCAAGTCCCCTGCAGAGAATCAAAATGAGTTTAAACTAAGAATATCCTAACCATTCACATGTTAGGAATTGACTCAACATCATACAACTTACTATCTGATTCATAACCATACAAACTAGTGTTAAAAGATTCTTCAAAGTTTTCTATTAACATTTTATTTTTTAGATTAGATTTCACTATTTGAGATGCCTGATTACTAACACAATAAAAGCACATGAGATAGACACCATTTTTGCATTTTATACATTTAAGAATTGAATCATATTTTTCCTCAAAGGGTGAAATTACATAATCCAGAGATTCTACTCTTCTCAAAATAGTCCTGAGTTTTTTATTTATTATTATTAAAACTTTTGTCTTTATAGTTTGGTCATACATCCATACTTTTACTTCATTAATTACACAAGAAGCACATAATGGCTCGGTGATAGCATAATTACAAACTACACAAGAAATTGACATTATCCATTCACCATCATTTAATTGATGAAAATATTCTTTATATCTTGAAGCGGTATTTTATAATACTCTGTCGTACTATCAAATACTACGCTCGGATATATAGCCAATTCCTTGTACAGCTACATGTGCGGAATTATAGGGTATATTGGAGAAAGCGAGGCAAAACCCTTTCTTATTGATGGTTTAAAGAATATGGAATACCGCGGATACGACAGTGCAGGATTATGTATAAAGAATGGAAGTAGAATTAATCTATTGAAGAAGAGTGGTTATGTAAATAACTTGTCTGAAAGCTCTGATTTTAATGAATTAATGGGGCTATCTGGAATCGCACACACTAGATGGGCAACACATGGGGAACCAAACCAAATTAACGCACACCCCCATTTTGATTGCAAAGGAGAAATTGCTATAGTACATAACGGAATAATAGAAAATTATGCCTCTTTAAAAGAAAATCTCAAAAATGAAGGGCATATTTTTAGATCTGAGACTGATTCAGAGGTTATTTCTCATTTAATAGAAAAGTTTTATGATGGAAATTTAATGGATGCAGTAACAAAGGTGTTGAAACTATTAGAAGGTTCATTCGCAATTCTTGTAATAAATAAATCTGAAGATAAAATAATATCTGCTAGAAGAGGTTCTCCTTTATTAATAGGGATAGGAAAAAAAGAGATGTTAATAGCTTCTGATATATCTGCCTTGATAAAACACACCAATAAAGTAATTTATCTAAAAGAAAATGAGATTGCTGAAATTGGCAAGCTAGATTATACTATAAAGAATCTAGATTGTTCTGAAGTTAAACCTTTAATTCAAAATATAAATTTGAAGCCTGAAGACATTAACAAAGGAGGATATAAACATTTTATGATTAAAGAAATATATGAACAACCTCAAGTAATAAGGAATGTTTTAGAGAATGGCTTAGAAAATAACAAAACTAAATTAAATATTAATTTGGATTCATCATCAATAAGAAGAATAATCATTATTGGATGTGGAACCAGTTGGCACGCTGCATTAATAGGTAAATATTTGATTGAAAAAATATCCGGAGTTATAGTCGAAGTAGACTATGCTTCCGAATTTAGGTATAAGAATCCTATATTAAATGATAAAGATTTAGTCGTATTAATGTCTCAATCTGGCGAGACTGCAGATACTCTTGCCGCTTTGCGAGAAGCTAAGTCTAAAGGAGCAAGAACATTAGGCATCGTAAATGTTTCAACATCATCTATTGCAAGAGAAGTTGATAGTTTAATTCTTTCTCATGCTGGTCCTGAAATAAGTGTTGCAAGCACAAAAGCGTTTACTTCTCAAATATTGAGCCTAATATTGTTGGCCTTACATTTAAACAAAGATAAAAATATAGACTTAATAAATGAAATTCAGAGAATTCCAGATTTAATTGATGAGATTTTGAACAATATTGGGCCAATAAAAAAATCTGCTGAAATTTTAAGAAACAGCAGAAGCGTATTTTATTTAGGAAGAGGCATTAATTATCCAATTGCTCTTGAAGGTGCTCTAAAGTTAAAAGAAATATCTTATATTCATGCTGAAGGTTATCCTTCTGCAGAGGCTAAGCATGGACCAATAGCCTTAGTAAATGAAAGTTTCCCAATTATATTTTTTGCTCCAAAAGATAAAACATATGAAAAGAATATAAGCAATATGCAAGAGATGAAAGCAAGAAAGGGAAAGATAATTGTAATAGTTAATGAAGATGATGATAATCTGAAAAATATTGCAGATGCAGTAATAAAAATACCTAATAGTTCAGATGAAGTTTCTGCAATACTCAATGCTGTTGTTTTACAAATATTGGCCTACTTTGTCGCGGATTCAAATGGAATTGATGTTGATAGACCTAGAAATTTAGCTAAATCTGTGACTGTTGAATAAATAAAACTCCGTTTGAGCAATTAAATTTCCCTGACACTCATTTTCTTATATATTAAACCGTTAGTGTTTACACCATCACTTCTCCAATATACCGCGATATTAGGTTTTCCAGATTCAGAACCAGCTCTTGAATTGCTTCCTGTAAGTTTCATTCCAGGATTTACTCCTGAAGCACATGCCTGACCATTTGTTCCGAAATTGTTACCAGTATCTTCAAATTCTCTTATTTTTATCCAATTCCCTCCATTAAGCCCATTAGTTTCGTCTAAATATAATTCTAGTTTTACATTACCATTTGGCAAGTCATAGACAACATATTTGTATCCTATCCAAATATTTTTCGGAAAACCATTTGACCATTTAACTTGACTTAAAACTACTTGTGATGACGGATGTTTTGTTTCTTTTTCAAAGTCTACTCTTCCATCATACCTCATTCTTGCAGCTATTCCCCTAGTGTCACAAAGATTTTGCAATTCTGGTGCTGTAGTGCCATGATTAGTTCTAGCCATTCCAACTATTCCTCCCCAGTTAATATTTGTATCGTTAACTCTCATCGCATACACAGTCATTTCCACATTTCTCCAGCTTCTATTCAACAGAGGGTCATGAATATACATTCTTGGAACTGAACCTGTTATTTTCAACAATCCCCTACCATCTACATTGTAATTGGCGTTTCCATGGTCTGCATCAAACCATTGATCTTGAGGATCTACATCAGAAAATATTCTTGAAACACCATTGTGCCATGTGGAGAACCATTCATTTCCATTTTGAGAGGTATTGTATATTTTCTTAATTCCAAACGTGTCTAATTGATTCATTGTTGAACCATTTGTCGAGTTAGAAGGTATAGAATAATTTTGTGTGAAATTAATCCTCGTTTCGGTTATACTGTTCCAATCATTGACATTATTCATATAACCAGTTATCTTTAGATATCTTGCAGTCTTATTGACTTTATAGTTTTCTAAAGATGATGTGTTCCCACTACTTAGATTAGAATATACTTTTTGCCATGTAGAGCCATTAACAGACACAGAAATAGTGAAGTTCTGGCGCCTTATGTTTCCCTGATAAAATGCAATACTTACATCCGAAATGTAGCTTAGATTTCCTAAATCATATCTTATCCATTGCCCTCTACCTAATGCTGACCATCTTGTGGATAGATTCAAGTCAAGAGTATTTTGAGGCAGGTTACCATCATTTGAAGATGCACTAACTGTTAAAGATGAAACCTGCTGATAAAATGTCAGACTAGCTACAAATAGAACAATAAAACAGCCAAAAAATATCCTAAAAATCCACTCCAAAAAACCTTATAAATAGGAAATAATTAAAACATCTATGTTTAACAGCAAAAAGTGTCTTTTGATAGCTTCACTATTTTTAATAATCACAATAAGTTCAGTAACTGCATTGGAAGTAAAAAAAACTGAATTTGTAATAGCAACGGAACCCTATCAGAATTTAAGCATAAGACTTCTAAACTCCGAAAGCAGTGATAAAGAAGAAGTTGGCCTCTTTGAAGGACGAGCACGTAAATTCGGAGAGTACAGATTTACATATTATGGAACAATAAACAAAGTGATTCTAGTAGCATCTGCAATAAACAATGAAACTGGAGATACTCTAAAGAAAGAAGAATTTGGACCCTATAGCTTAGGCACTCCAATAATAAACTTAAATTTCTCCGTATCTGAATCCCCATCTGAAAATAAAGAGAATATAATAGAGAACAACTATACAAACTCGACAATTGAATCACCAAAAGTAAAAAAGAACCCCTTAATTGGACTAGTAATTGGTGAGAATGGTGAATTTTCCAAGATATATTATTATGTGGGAGCTGGAGCATTGGGAATAATAATTCTTATAATAATCTTCAAAAGAGGAATAAAAACTAATTCTGCGCCTTCAGAACCAAATCCAAAAAAACTTAAAGTAGTTAAAAAACCAGAAAAAACAGAGATAGTAGTTCAAGCACAGCAGAAATCAGACGATACTATAGAACAAACTGAGAAAAAGATTGCGGATTTACAAAAACAACTAGAACAAATTAGAAGCGAAGAAAAACTGTTAAAATTACAAAAACAAATAAATGAAGAAAAACAATCTCTAAGGAAGATGCAGGAAGAAGAAAATCCTCAAAAGCAAGAACAACAAAATACAAATAACTTTAACCAAAAAGTTTAGATCTCTTAAACATAGCTGTCTTAATTCTCTCCAAAGCGATTTTATTTGCAGCGTCTCTTGGAGAGATATTTAAGCTTTCAGAAGTCTTAAGAACAAGCTCAGTATTTTTAGTAATTTTATCCTTCACTGTTTTATACATGTATTTAGCATCCTTTCCAAGGTACTCGACCCAACTAGATATAACTCCTCCAGCATTTGCAACAAAATCTGGAACAATTAAAATCTTCTTGCTTAATTCCTCTTCAACATCTAATGGAATAGGAATATTTGCTGCCTCCACAATTATCTTAGCTTGAAGAGAATTCATATTCTGCCTGTTTATCACATCTGGCAGAGCACCAGGAATCAAAACATCAACAGGCAACTCAAACAATTTATGTCCTGGGAGAATTCTTCCTTTGCCTGCAGTAACTGTTCCTTTTTCTTTTTTCGCTTTTTCAATCTCTATAAATGACAGCCCATTTTCATTATATAAACATCCTTTGCTGTCGCTCACAGCAACGATTTTAGCACCAGCCTCTTCCAAATGCTTAAATGTGAAATAACCAACGTTTCCAAAACCTTCTATTGCAATTCTGGCTCCTAATATTGGAATCTTCGCATGTTTCAAAGCGACCTGCGTAGCACAACTAACACCCATGCCAGTGCTTCCAAGTTCATGAGGCAAACCACATACTTTCTTGCCCTTAATGATTTTACAAAAATCAGCAGGTTTTCCAGTAGCAGAGTTAAAATCTCCATGAGCCTCAACAAAAGTCTTCATCTCATTTTCAGTGGTGTTTATATCAGGTCCAGCAATATATTCTGAAGGCACAAGATTTTTCAAAGCCCTTGCAAAAGATTTCACAAAAACATCCTTTTTAGAAGAATCAGTTTCTTTATTGTAAACTATCCCACTTTTCCCTCCTCCAAAGGGTAAACCAGCTAAGGCGTTCTTGAGAGTCATTGCCCTAGCAAGTCTAAAAACTTCTTTAACATTTACAGAAGAAGTCATGCGTATTCCTCCCTTAGCAGGTCCAAGAGCAGTATTATCTATAACTGTAAAACCTCTCATTCCAGTAGAAGGGTCATAAACCTCTACGACCTTTTCAGGTCCAATACCATCGTTAAAATCATGTAGTTCCATACAACCTCTAAATTAGAGAAATTGCGTTGTTAATAAATATTTGTAGTTAACCAAACCTATTACTAACATAATCAATAAGAGAACTTCCAGACAGTTTAATAGTAGACGGGCCATTTCTCATATAAAATTCTTCAAGGCTCCCATCTTTAAGAAAAACTCTTTTATTGCTTGGAGAGCATTCAATCTTCAAAACTCTTTTACCATCAATTTCAAACAAATCATAATGGAGCAAATGCATAAAATGCGCACCAATATTATCTTTTATCAAGTTATTTATATGGAGTCTCAATTTATCTTCGTTTACAAACGCATCTTTTTCAAGCCCCAATATTTCTCCCTTATCTGAAACACCAACTATAAGAGTACCTCCCTCCGTATTAAGATAGGCTACCAAAGTCTTAAGCAAAGAAGATTCAATATTTTTGTCTATTGAATTTGTAAACAAGTTTGTTCTAATAGAAGATTTAAACTCTATCTTAGGACCCTCTCCTTTTTCAACAATAGACTTTATTCTTTCGGAAGGATTTATATTTTTGTGAGACTTAAACAAACTTGGATTTCTTCTCATTAATTTTACTACAAGACCACTAACAGGGTTTCCAAACCCTCTTTTCTTATATAAATAACCTCCAGCAGAAACTATAAAGGCAGCAACGCCATCAATTACCAAATCAAGAGCTACAACTCCAGTACCAATTTGTTGCAAAGCAAATCCAAAAATACTATCGAGAGAAAATTCTACTATTTCCCATAATGCTCCTAAAGTAAAAGCCAAAGCAAAAGAAAGCCCAATAATCATGAAAGGGCTCGCATCAAGAAGTTCCTGGTCTTCAAGAGCCATAATTACAGTCAGACCTATAAAGCTAAGAGCTACAGCAGCAACACCTTTAAGCAATATATCCCACCACCAAAGATTAGCAAACACGCCCCTCGCCTCTCCAAGAAACAAGCTTCCATAAATAATCAAAAGAATAACTATTTGCATCTCTGAACCTGTCTTAATTCCAAATCTAGAGAGCATTAAAGGAATAAATGTCGCAACAAAGGCAATAAGACAGAAAGCCATAGCCAAATCGCGACCAGAGTTAAAAGCACTTATAAAACCAATAATAAGCACAAGTCTAACTGCATTAGTCACAAAGATACCCACAGACATCTTTGAAAATATCTTTTTAAGCATTCAAATACCCAGAAGTTCAATTATAAAAGAATTGTTATATTGATTGAAAAGCCATTATTTATCAAGATGTTTATTACAATTCAACAACTCTAAAATTGGATTTTTATTATCTGAAAAGTCTATTATACTTAGCCCTGTATTGTGCACTTTCTCTTTAATTCTTTCTTTATCCTTCTCTGAATTTGCTAATAAAACTTCCAGTAACATCCTTTTTGCCCTTCCGTGAGTTACGATTAATACCCTTTTACCTTTAAGATTAGAAAGTTTTTCAACAATAAACTTACTCATTCTTGCTTTAAGCTGGTCCTTGGATTCCCAGCCCATAGGTTCTTTTCCTGGATTATCCTTAAACCACTCAATCGCGCGCCCTATAGGTTTACCTTCAAAAACTCCGTAATTCCTCTCTCTCTCAAAAGTTTAGTGTAATTAATTTCTTTCTTAACTTTTTCCAAATAAGGTTTTATTGTTTGTCTACAACGCATTAAATCCGAACAAAAAATAATATCTATTTTCTCATTAGATAATCTATAAGCTAACTTTTTAGCTTGTTCTAACCCAACTTTATTGAGTCTGCTATTATGCCATCCGCAAGAAATTCCTTTTTCATTTGCAAATGTCTCGCCATGGCGCACAATAATTAATTTCATATAATCTCAAGAAAAAATATGTATTTAATAATTTGCCTGAGAATTAACTTAGCCCATATTAATTTCTTTCAAAATATCTCCTCTTACAATCAAAAACATCCCTTTTTAAACTCAAAAACAATCTATATTTCATGAGAGTAAAATTTACTTTTTCAAGCAGAAAAACAAGAAAAATAGATACACACAACAAACATAGACAGGAGTATCCTTCTTTAGCCAAGGAAGTAATAATATCTTCAGATATCGTTTTAGAAGTTTTAGATGCCAGATTCATTTCCGAAACAAGAAATGCTGTAATGGAAGAATTTGCAAGAGTAAATGGTAAGATTTTAATTTATATTCTAAACAAAGCAGACTTAGTGGACCATGTTAAACTAGAAGAATCAGGAGCCCTAAAAGATTTAATAAATTATATTTTTGTTTCATGTAAAAAGAATCAAGGTAGAAGAGAATTGCGTGAAACCATAAAAATCCAAGCAAAGAACTTTAAAAAAGCTAGAAAAAATTCAGAAAAAACCGAGGAAGAAAGAAATGAAGAACAACATCTAGAATTACATAAACATGGTATAGGCCTTAAAAAGTTTTTTAAAACGGGAAATGAAGTTCATGTAGGAGTAATTGGTTATCCCAATGTAGGAAAAAGTTCTTTGATAAATATGCTAACTGGAAGAGGAGCTGCAAGAACTTCCCCAAAGGCAGGATTCACTAGAGGAATACAAAAGATAAGACTTGCACAAGGAATCATTCTTCTTGATACTCCGGGAGTAATGTCTGATGAAGATGCGGCTGCAAGTCAAATGTCTAATTTAAAGAAACATGCAATGATAGGTGTTAGAACCTATGACTCTACAAAAAATCCAGAGTTTGTTGTAGCTCAAATAATGGCTGAAAATCCAGGGTTATTTGAAAAAAATTATAATATAAATGCAGAAGGAGATTCAGAAATACTTTTAGAACAATTAGGAAAGAAAAGAAACCTTTTAAGAAAGGGCGGAGAAGTTGATATGGACAGAATTGCAAGAATAGTCTTAAAAGACTGGCAATCTGGAAAAATTAGAAACTGAAAAATTTAAATAAACAATAAACTAAAATAATCCATGGATCCAATTCTCGCTGCAGGAATTCTTGGAGCAATAGGAGGTCTAACAAGAGGTGTTGTAGGCCTATTGAAAGCCCTATCCCTAAGAAGAAGAGTGATATGGAGTTATTATCTTATAACGGTATTAATAGCAATAATAGTTGGAGTCTTTGTAGGAATTGTATTTAACTTTGACCCAAGACTATCTCTTTTATCAGGTTATGCGGGTACGGATATAATAGAAGGGATTTACAAATGTTTATTTAAAAGAACAAAGTAATAAGGATATTCTAAATTATATACTTTATAGACGACAAATCCATATAAATGGGATATTTCTATTGTTTGCTATGGAAAAACAAAAAGCTGATGGAGAACAAGAAACAGAGAGTAAAGATAGTTTGGAAGCAAAAAGAGAATCTTTACGCGTTGCATATGTTGAATTATTTGATTTTATAGTTAAAAGAATGAGGTCATTCTCTAGAAGAGAATACAAAGAAAGCATTGATTTTCCTTTTCCACAAAGGGAACCACGTAATTTTTTCAGTGGAGATATGCATGTTATGGAAATTATGCTTAGAGACCTTAGGATAATAGCCCATATGAGGACTAGATTAGATAACCCCTACAATAATATGTGGTTAAGGTTGCGACCACTTGATAAAAAAGAAAAAGAAGAATTACAGGCAAGGTATGGAATTAAAATTAATACTATACTTTTCAAAAAGGTAAAAAATGGAACTAAAAATAAAAAAAGTAATTGAAGAAGGAATTGATTTTGTGGGAGACCATTGGGAAATATGCAAAGAAGTAACCGTTGTTATATTTGATAATGGGGGTAAAACTATATAGAAAATGCAAATAATGAGCAAGGCTTTATAAATGAACTATAATTAATACATATATGAATTTGACGACGATAAGTGTAAAAAAGGCTGATATAAAAAACCTTAATAAATTAAGGCAGTATCCAAGGCAGGGATTGCATTTTGTAATTTCAAGTTTATTAAAATCACACTCACTAAAGAATGTACGCAAAACCTAAACGGTTTTCAATTTAAATTCTAAAGAGAAGCTCGGTTACCCCGAGCTGATTTACTTTTTTTAAGAAAAAAGACTCATAAGGGAGGATACGAATGAAGAAATGGAAATATATAATTTAAAGAAATATGCAGGTCAAAAAGTTTATTTGATTCTTAATAATAATTTTAGATATACAACTGTCTTACCGAATGAGATTGCAAGTGAATTTACTTTCACCGACAAGTTTGGAAAGACTAGAACTGTTAGAACAGAGTTTATTGCATTCGTAGAGAAGTGCAATGAATGATGTATTAGTACATTATGTCAATAAATTAACTGGTGAGAAAACAACAGCAAAACTACTATCTCAATGTAGCAAAGCTGAAACAGAAAAGGTTAATTTAAGACGCTCGTATATAAACGAAGTTATTTTAGATATTGAAAAAAAAGAAGACTTAGCAAATATTCTTGAAAAGTTAAAAGAAAGTAAGTGGAGTTATAAGATATGGAATACTGGAAGTAGAGGGTATCACATATCTATTTGTTTTGAAGAACTTGAAAAGTTACCTTTGGAGTTGCGAGATAGATATAGAAGAAAGGTTATTGATGAATTTGGAACTGATACATCTTTAGCAAGTGAATGTCACCCAATAGCAATAGAAAATAAGCCGCACTTTAAGACTGGAAACTTAAAAACATTGCATAGTGAAAGTGAAAGCAGTTCAATAAATCACATAACTTTTGAAGTGTTAGAAATACTTAGGAATTGGAACGAGCAAACAAAAGAAAGCAGAGCTGTATTAAGTAAATTTTATATAGAACATGCAGACAATGAACCATATTTACTGTATGTATTAAATAATAAAGTAGAAAATGGAGGCAGACATATGGTTTTATTTAAAAACCTTGTTGCATTGCTTCAGTCTGCTGGAAAGACCTATGAGGAAATAATGGAAATAGGTAAAAGAGTTATGGTAAATTGTCCTGATAAAAACATGGACGATTGGATAGGCTGGTTTAATAGTGGAATGAAATATATTCCGTATGAGTTGAATATGTGGGCAGTTGAAAATAATTGTCCTGCTATAACATATAGTTTAGTTAAAGGTAGAAATGTGACTTGGGTACAAAATCTTTTCAAATATACTGAACTTGAAGATTTAAATTTTGAAGAGGATTTTAGTGATTTTGTTATTGATGCTATTGACCTAGCTAATGAAGAAGATATTAGGTCGGAGTTTATTGTTGATGATGTTGTTGAAAAAAACACATTTACGATATTTGCTGGGGACGCTGAAAGCACAAAATCATTTTTTGCTTTAATAATAGCAATACATTCATTATCTAATAAGCCTTTATTTTATAAGGAAGCAAAAGCTAGTAAAATAATCTATGTTGATGAGGAGAATGGACTTAAAATATTAAAGAGACGTTTTAAATCGTATTGTAAAGGAAAAGAGATTGAAGTTCCAAAAGGTTTGAAATTTATTAGTTTTAAGGATGTCAAACTTGTTGGTGCAGACCATAACTTTAGTAGATTGAAAAGACTTATTAAAAAAGAGCAACCAGATTTGATTATTTTGGACTCTCTAGTTAGATTACTTGTAGGAGACGAGAATTTTATTAGAGATGTAAGAGTTATGTTTGATTGTTTGAAACCGTTGAAGGAGATAACAACAATTATAGCGTTACATCATGCAAACAAACCTAATGAACACAACAGGAAAAACACATTTGATAAGCATCATTTAAGAGGAAGTTCAGACTTTCAAGCTTCCCCAGATGCAATTATAGAGTTCATTAAAGGTAAAGCAGATAAATTTGATGATATGATTGTTGAGTTAAAGGTTGTAAAAGATAGGAATGCTTCGTTATTTGAAGATATAGCAAGTTACAAGTTGAAAGGCAGTATTAAAAATGAAATTCCTGTAACTATGGAGTTTTTAGGGTTTAACAAGAAAGGATTAAATGCTATTGATAGTGCTAAAATTAAGATAATGGAATTATTTAACAGTAAGGATAAGGTCTTATCATTTGATGCGATATTAAAAATAACTGATATGGCTCAAAATAGCGGAAGAACAGCTATTAAATGCCTAATTGATGCTAAGAATCTCAAAAAAGTAAAGAGTGGTAAAGTAGTTACTTATTCAAAGGTCATTTAATGGTCCAGAATTTATTTTTATTTTTTTTAAATTAATAATGTTGTTACTTAATGGTTTAATGAAATGAGGGAGAAGAAATCATTAAGTGTTTTTACATTATATAAAACAAGGTCATTTAATGGTATTAATGTCTATGTGTATAACAATTAATATGGTTATATCATGCTTAATGATTAATTAGTATATATATAGCATTAAGAGATATGATTAAACGTTAAAAAATAAGGACAAAATAGAAGAAACACACAGAACAAGGAGAAAACCCATAGACCCCATATACCTGAAGTCAGGAATTGGGGAATTGGTCAATAATAGGATAAATAGAAGAAACCAACAGAGTTACAAAAGTGTTACAATAAGCATTAACAATCAAAAATCAAAAGGGAGGTGCAAAATGAAAGATATAATTAAAATTAGAATATTAGAGAAAAAACCAAATTATGAAGTGTTAGGGATAGGTTTTTCCAACTACCCAGAATGGAAGGGCAAAAAGGTATCTATAAAAGAAATAACTGAAGATGGAGTTAAAAAATTAATAATTACGGAATTTAAGCCGATGACTAATGAAGAATTGATAAAGCAATCAAAGAACACAATATTTGTTAGATTTAAGTGATAAACATATAAAATTCCTTTATTAGAGCCCCTATAATCAACTAACTATTACGGAGTTAGTATATTATATTATGCCGTCGGAGAATGACCTTATTTATTAAAACCTATGTTTTGAGTTATAGGTTTTATAAAGCCAAAACAATTTATTATAATAGATTAAACTTAAATTAAATTTTAATTTTTTTCGCTTTCCATGGAAAAAGAAATTGGGTTCTACCGTAAAGCCGTCGACCCAATTCTTTACCTTCGGAAACAAATAAAATGGTAGAAATAAAAAATAGAATTCTTGAATTAAAAGAAAACAAATGTGAGTCCTGCAATTCAGCCGACAGTATGATTTTGAATGGGACTTACAAACACGCAGATGCCGAAGGTTTTTCTGAAGCAAATCTTTTCGTGTGCAAATTTTGTTTTAATAAACAAACATTTTTTGTAAAAAATGGAAAGAGAGTTACAGAACTTAAATTTTACTAAGATGATTTTAACACAAGAAAGATATAACCAAGAAATGCAGATTTTAAAAAAAGCATTAGACATTTTAATAGAAGTGTCAAAAGAAAAGCTATTACCAGAATGGCAACGCTGTTATTATAGAAATAAAATAGAAGTCCATGTCATAGATGGGTTGGTGGAATTAAAAAGATGAAACAAAAACTAGATGAGAATGGTTGGATAATAGTATCGGAAGGAACTCCAATTTTACTAGAAGGAACTATTGGAATTATGAATGTTGTTGAGAATATTAAATCTGAAGCCGTTGATTACAGAAAAATAACTGATGATGTTGGTTTAGAGCCTGATAAAAATTATTCCGATAATAGCTATGATTGGGAGTTAATCCAGCAACAAGAATTAGAATTAGCAAAAAGCAAAACTGCAACTAAGGAAAAAAAGAAAGCAGAATTTAAAACTAATATTATTGATGATAATTCTAAAAACAACATAGAAGAGCAATTGAAAGGTTATACTATAGAGAAAACTGATGGTGGTTTTTCTTTCTATAAATATTATTAAAATGAGCGAAGCAGACCTAATACATCTAAAAGGAAGGGGAGATATTTATTCAGACTTTATTAGAAGTAAAAGTCACATACCCTCGGAAAAACGAAGTGAAAGCATTTCGATTGCAATGTTAAAATATGCAAATCCGGATAATTTGGAAAAGAAAGCATTAGCATTAATCTCAAATCCAGAAGCCACAGCTTTTACACTCTCTAAATTAGCTACTGAATTACTAGAAATGGATTTAACTCCCAAACTAAAAATTAATTTATTATCACAGCTATGCAAACTTTTTTCAACAGTTCACGGAACAAGGCAAGAAATAACTGAACTCTCAGCAAGAGAAGGAAGAATTGCTGAATTCAACGAAAAACTCAAGTCTTGGTATTCTGTTAGCGAAGAAGCAAAAGAAATAGAAGTTGAAAATATCAAATTAAAAAGTTTAGTTGAAGAATTACAAAAGAAATTGTATATTTATGAGAGGAACAATGAGGCATAAAATACAGCAAGTCATAGATGACCGCTGGACTATTGTAAAGAAAGATAAAATTATAGATAATAAGTATGGAATTAATAGTGTAAGCAAAACAGTTCAACCTTCCGCAGTTATTGAAAGCTCACACGAGAACTTATCAAAAGACTTTATGCATTTGTTTGCGGATTTAAAACCAGTAAATAGAGCTAACATTCAACCAAATTTAACAGATGAATTTCAAATTATCAAATATTCTAAAAATAAAATAATTAATTCATAATGGAGGTATAAAATAAAAAATGACAAAGAAAATTAAAGAAATTGCGGAATACCTTTGCGTATCAGAGGATTTTGTTGAATCAACAGACAGCGCAACATTAGGAGAAAAAATCCTGCTAAAAATGTTGAGAGAAGGCTACCGATTAGAATCAAGTAACACGGGTGGAGGTTTCGCATTCTACAAAGATGTACAACAAAAAAGAAATTAAGAATAAGAATTCTAAAAAAATAAGTAAGATAGCTCTTGAGAATTTGCAGTTAAAAATAAAACTCGAAGAACGAGAAAAAATGCATAAAGAATACATGCAATTATTAGCTTTTAAGTTTGAAATAAAAATACCTGCAAAAGTGCAAATAGGTTCTTCAATATTTAATGTAATCTTAACAGATGCAGACGGAAAACCCGTAGTTGAAACCCCTAAAATTGAAAGTCCAAAAGTAGAGGTAAAAGAAAAATATATTCCTAATTATGTAACATGAATCCAGTTTTAATTCCTTCAGAAAATAGATGTGATTTTTGTTCTAAAGTTGGAAGTATGTATTTTTTTAAAGATGGCTTACAGGAATTCGGAAAAGTAGGTTTTGTTTGTATTGTTTATAAATGTCAAGATTGTGGAAACGAGCAGAGCTTTAGTTATACAGGCGAAAGAATTTCAGGCAAAAATAAACAAACTGGTAAATTAGTTTATTTATAAAAATGAAAATGCAAGAATATCGCTTATTGCAAAAAACTAGAGCCGAGGAAAGACAAAAACAAAGGGCATTAATTGTTAAACCAAAAAGATTTAGTAAAACCGAATTATTACAACTTGAGTTTAATAGTTTAGAAGCAAGGAAATGGGAAGACTTGAATTTAGAAGAACAGAAACGTTATTTTAAATTGCATAAAAAGTTTTGTAAAAAATAATTATTTATAGATTGTCTATACACAAGCACCATTCACACAACTAAATTGATGTGTTGCATTATTAGAGGCATTACAATAAAATGTGGGAATAAAAAAGCTTGTGTTAAACACATTCGTTCCGAAATTGTTATCTATCCATGAGCCACAAAGACCTTCTGCTAATTCATTATTATTTAGACAGAAATCTAGTCCAGAGAATGTGCCTATACTAGAAATATAAAAGTTATCATAGTCAAAATGCATTAATCCATTATGTCCAGTATGGGTGTTGATGTCTAAAGTGTATGGTGCTGAATTTCCAGTAAATGTGTTAATAATTGTTATATTGTCTGGTCTTATTGATGTCATTCTTACTTGGTTTTGCGAGAAATCAAATTTTATTTTGTAGGTTCCTACTTGCGCTCCTAAATCTGGAGCAGCATTCCAATAACCAATAACCCCACAGCCCGCCGTTGTATAATTACAAACTTCTATTTGACTTGGAGGATAATTTCCATTTATTAGCGGTTGTGAAGCATGGTTTCCACTTCCACCTCTGTAAGTTACTTCGTAGGAGAATGATTCTCCTGCTATAAATTGTCTTATTGGTCTAAGATTTGTTTCTGCATCTCCTACTGAAATCTGAGCTATGTGATAAACTTGCTCTGTTGTATTAACAAAATGTTCATCGGTAAACGGGCGGTTATGCCAAGTGCTTTCTATCCAACTATTATTACTTAATTGTCCTGAAGAAAAGTTATCATAGAGGTTTGTTGTGTTGTAATTAATTACATTATTTCCTTGTTGATAAATATTCAATCCTCCATCGCTTTCTGAACATGTGACAATTGGAAATGGTCCAAATATTTGATTGAGTCCCGGAGGAATTAATGAGCCTTGTGCAATAACTATTATTCCTATAAATGATAGAAATATTACAGAAAGGGGGATTAGATATTTTTTATTCATTAGTTTTCCTAGAGAACATGTTGTTAAAAACATTTTTATTATAAATTGGCTCTTTTCCTAACACTTTTGTATCTGGTTGTTTTTCTACTATTTTTTGGGGTGTAATCTTTTTAGGTGCTAAATTCAAGTCATCAGTATTTTGAAATGAATTGTAAAAAGCATATGCTAAAATAGATATTAGAATTAATGCTATTAGGCTTATTAATTGTAAGTTTTGTTTTTTCATTTTATAATTTTTAATGATTTTTCCAATACTTTCCAGTAACAGGTTTAAACCATTTCCTTCCAAAATAGACAATTAGAATTGCAAATATAATAAATAATATTCCAAAAACTTTACTAATTATTAATCCTATCAAGCCTATAATCATTACAAAAATACCTAATCCTATAAATAATGAGTGTGCCCATCTTTGACTTAAAGCTCTAGCTCCTTCTTTATTAGTACCTAAAATCATTGGTTCTTGTTTGTTTCTCATAAATCACCTTAGTTTTTGATTATTATAAATGCTTTGGTACAAACCTTTGGATATGTCCTCTTAAAATCCTTGATATAAAGGTTTATATGAGTAAGTATGAGAAAGATGTGCTTGAAGTATTGTCTAAAGAAGCAATAAAAAGTACAAATGAAATCTTAAAAGAAGTTGAATCTCGCACTAAGACTGTGATTAATTGGCACTTACTTCATCGTGTTTTGAGAGATTTAGAAGATAGAGGTAAAGTAGAACGATTAAAAGCTAAAGCTGGTTTCTTTTGGTGGAAGAAATAACTTAAATATTTACAAATAACTGGTGAAGTATGGAAATAGGACTACTTATGAATTTTATAGGTTTTCTTATAATGTTTGGAGCTACTTTTTTTGGTAGTTGGTATAACAAAGACCTTAGCAAGAAGTGGTATGAGTGTTATTATTGGAGTGGTTGGCGTCCTTTTCTTAGAATAACTAATCCAGAAACAGGCGAGGTAAAATGGAAGGTAAAATGGAAATATGTAAGGTCAGTAGAGGGAGCTATTCCGCCTAAATATATGTGGGATATTATAGGTGCTTTGTATGTGGTTGTTGGATTTTTATTGCAGTTTAGAAAGATTTAAACGCCTAAATGCCTTGATTTTTTCATGAGTGAGCCAAGAACAAAGCAACGAGAACAAGAATTTGCATTCTTTCTCAAGAAAACTAAAGGTTTAGCATATATAAGAAGAGCATTAACTTGGTTTCAGCAAAATTTAGGTAAAATAGTAACTGCAAAAGAATTGGCAAGAATACCTGGCAAGGATGGAGATACAATTAACCATAACATGAGAAGAGTTTTTGAGTTGAGAGATGAAGCTGGTTATGAAATAATAAACTGGAAAGACATAAATCCGCTTGGAGCTAAATTAAAGGTTGATGAATGGATTTTGCTTAGTCCAAATCCTAATCCGGAGAAGATTAGAGCTAGAGGAGTTAATAAGAGGATAGCTTATGAAGTTTTTACTAGAGATGGCAGTCAATGTCAGTTTTGTGGTAGAACCCCCCAAGATGACGACCCGTTCAAAGCAGGGCATAAAATAAAACTCCACGTAGGGCATATCATTGCTCACAAAAGAGAAAACGGGAAAGAGATTGTCCGTGTTGAGAATATTGAAGATATGGACGAAGATGAACTCTTAACAAAGGACGATTTTATTACTATGTGTAATGTGTGCAATGAGGGAGCAAAGAATAAAGATTTAGAAATATTAAGCCATGAACAAAAAGTACTAAAACTCAGCGAAGAGCATCAAAGAAAAATCTATGAAGAGTTAAAGAAAAAATTTAATTAGATGGTAACATCTTAGCTACATTATACGCTAACGGCCACGGAACCGCATTTCCTATCTGCCTATATTGAGATGAAATCGCCCCTTCAAAAATAAAATCGTCTGGAAAACTTTGCAGTCTTGCTGTTTCCCTCACAGTCATTCTTCTTTCTCCACTTGGGTGTGGAATTATAACCGGTCCTCCTGTTCCTCCTCCTCTTCCTACAATAGTGGGCGATGGCTTATTAGGGTTCGTTGCTCTATTTCCTAAATGTCCATTAATTTTAACTTTATGGGCTGTTCCTTGATGATTGGGTATTTCAGCAGAATAATTTAAAGGTAATCCTTTTAGTGCCTCTCCTACGGTTATCCAATTTTCTTTAGCAAACATTGGTTCGGGGTGCTTAAGTTTTTTTTCCATATCATTTCGCGTTCCTAAAATTAATACTCTTCTTCTAGCCTGAGGGACTCCAAAATTCGCAGAGTTAAGTATTTTCCATTCAACACGATATCCAGCTTCTTCAAAATCTTTTACTATTATCTTTAGAACTTTCCCTAATCCTTTTTTCTTATCCTCTTTTGTTTCGTAACCCCCTATTGAGCATAATCCAGTTACATTTTCGCCAACAAAGTATTTTGGCTTTTTGTCCTTTATCACCCTTAATAGTTGAAGATACAGCTCATTTCTCTTATCATCTGATTTTCTATAAGGGTTTGCAATTGAAAATCCTTGACATGGGAATCCTCCAATTACAACATCTCCATCTGGAATTTCTTTTGATGATACCTTAGCAATATCTTCACATATAGCTTTATGTCCTAAATTTCTTTCATATGTTTTACAACTATCCCGGTCGTTATCATTTGCCCAGACAATTTCATGTCCTGCTTTAATAAATCCTAAATCCATTCCTCCTGCTCCACAAAACAATGATATTATTTTCATTTTTCCTCTTTTTCTCTCTTAGTCCAATTAACCCTTTGCTTTTTAATTATTTCTCTATCTGACTTTATTTCAAATGTAGTCTTCCCACAAGCCGAACATTTCCACATATCCTTAACGTCTAGTTCTTTCCATTCATGTTCATGTTTTTTTAATCTCGCAGGAATAACTACTTCAATATTACACTTGTCACAACATATACCATCATTCACAGGTTGTGCATTATTTCCATATTTTTCTTCTATCAAATCCCCACAAATACTACATTTAGTCATTAGTGTTCTCCTGGAAGAAGTAAAACATCTCCTTCAACCCATATCTCAATTTTATTTAATCCTGTTTGCTCTTCAAAATCTGAATATTCTATTATTTGAGTTATTAATATATTTCCGTTTCCATCTTCACATTTTACGAGCCATTTGTCGTTTACTTCTTCTTTTTTCAAAGTCCAAACTTGGAAAGGTTCATTGTCTAATTTTGGTTGGTAACTTGCGATAATATCGCCTAACCAAAAACATTTTCCTTCTTGAAATAAGTGCATAACCCCATCAGTGCAAACCTTTTTAGAAAATAAACAGAATTTATGGTATTGTTCTGTTCCTGAAAACTGTGATAAGTCTAACATAGTTTATGTTCTCCGTATTGTGTATTTGTTTTTTGTTTCATTTCAACTCGTCGCCTCTTTTAATAATTCAATTGCTTCTTTTTTAGTTATATTTTGAGGATATTTTATTTTTAGTTTATCCATATAAGATTTTTGTTTATCGGTTGCTAATACTACTTCTTCAATTTTATTGGTTATAGTTTTTTTAGGATTTTTAGATTGTTCTATCAATTCGGAAATATATTGAGAGTGTGAACGTGTAAAAATCACGTCGTCCGACACGTTTAGAGCCCCATTAACAGCCGATTCTTTTAGGAACAATATAATGCTTTTAAGTCTTGTTTTATCGTCGATAACCATAGTATTTATCGTCGATAAGAGTTTATATATTCTTTGATTTGAAGTGTTCGCTTAAATCTTCATATGTCTCAATATAGTTTTCATCTGCTATAATTGGAACCTCATCAACAGTAAATGTACCAGCTTTCTCATCAATACTAATTATTTTTTTTTCGGTTTCAATAACCTCACCCTTTTTGATAATTTTCATACTTCTTTTACTTGGTTTTTTATTCACCCACTCCAACGCTGTTTGGAATTTCAATTCCATTTGTTCCATTCGCATCTTCAAATCATAGTTTTGTTTTTCTAATTTGATTTTTATCTCACCTAACTCTGTGTTTGTTACTTTCTCCGTTACATCTTTAAATTCCATAGCATTCCTGCCACCATACCTCGCCTTCATTCCACTACCATACCTCCAACCAAAAAAGTTGTCCATCTGTGAGTCCGATAATCTTTCCCTCAACCAATTAGCACAACTATGCCTAAATAAATGGAAATGCAACGGTGTTGTGAGGTTAGCTCTTTTCTCAATTCTTTGTAACATATTCCACGACGAAGCATAACCAGTAATCCAAACCAAGTCATCTTCCCCTTCAACAACAAATCCCCTTTTCCTTTTTACAAATCCTTTCTTCCTTTCCTCAACAAATTCCTGTATCGCTTCAAATACGTTTTTATAAAATAAAGGAATAGTTCTCCCCTTTGTTTTACTCGTCTCATTTCTTATAGTCATCTTACAAAAGTTTTCTTTTTCTTTTGGAAAAGCAATATCACTAAACCTAATATTCATAAATTCCTGTATTCTTGCGCCACTTGAAAATAATACTGCAATTAAATATCTTTCCTCAGCATTAGCACATTTTTTATAGATTTTATCAACTTCTTCTTCGCTTATTGTAACAACGTCCTTTTCCTTACGTTCAACATTAGCGTCTAGCGACTTGGTTAAAATAATAGATTTTACATTATTTTTCAATCTCCATTTAATATAAGAGGATAGTAGCCTTTTGAGTTGATACCTTTTCTCCTCACCCTTTGAAATCTTACCCAAATTAACTTGCGACGCAAAATTCTTAATTTCCTCTACCTTTACTTTGGAAATAGGTTTGCCTAAAAATTCTAATGCTGTTTTAAGAACTAAAGTATATCCTGCTAAGGCTTCTCTGTTTTTATTATTAAAAGCCCTCCCGCATATTTCCCCTAGCTCATAATCTGCTAAATACTTCTTCAAAAATGGTTTCTCCTCTTTTGGAAATTTACTCCAATCATAACGCCAACTGTTTTTATGAAACCTACTTGCTTCAATTACTTTAGTATCCATACTTTTTAGGAGTTTATCGTAAAATGGCTTTTGTATTATTACTTCATTTTCCATATTTTATACAATAGATAAGGCTTTATATATCTTATTACTTATTAAAAAGAGCAAAGTATTTTACAAGTCATTTGCAGTTCAGAAAGTTTATACTGCCCCAAAAAAGAAATAATT
>ERZ1292623.693-Hain-H51-01um-R1-693-length-34779-cov-10_pt1 | contig 34779 bp, 32 predicted proteins | sample MGYA00564398_ERZ1292623 | MGnify/ENA primary metagenome ERZ1292623 (study PRJEB36523, sample SAMEA6512633) | groundwater metagenome | collected 2019-01-07 | study: AquaDiva: Metagenomics assemblies of 32 groundwater samples
GTACTCATGTTTTTCCGCCCCCGCCTGACTGTCAACTGTACACTAGGCCAGTGCATTTTTTGTCAAACTTTGTTCGGCGTGCTAGGATTTGAAGCCAATGACCAAGCACGATGAAGGGAAAATTGTTATTAAGGGAGCGCGAACGCATAATCTGAAAAATATCAATCTCGAGCTTCCCCGCGGGAAGCTCGTTGTTTTCACCGGACTCTCGGGTTCCGGTAAATCATCGCTGGCTTTCGACACGATTTTTGCCGAAGGCCAACGGCGCTATGTGGAATCGCTCTCGGCCTACGCGCGGCAATTCTTGCTTCAGATGCAGAAGCCCGATGTGGATGAAATCACTGGCCTCTCGCCTGCGATCTCGATTGACCAGAAGACGCGCTCCGGCAATCCGCGTTCGACCGTTGCAACCATTACCGAGATTTACGATTATCTGCGGGTGCTCTATGCCCGAGTGGGTAAACCGCATTGTCTGACTTGCGGTCGCTTAATCGAGAAGCTCTCGCCGACCGAGATCGTGACTCTGATCGGTAATAAAATCGCGACCGCGAGGCGAAGTGAGAATAAGAGTAACTCGGTCCTAATTCTGGCCCCCCTCATTCGTGGTCGGAAGGGTGAACATTATCAACTGTTATACGATTTGCTCGACAAAGGGTATCGAGAGGTGATGGTAAACGGCGCGCGAAAATTATTGCGCGAGCGGATTATTCTCGAGAAAAATAAAAAGCACGAGATTAGCGCCATCGTGGATGAACTTTCGCTCAAAACTGAAATTAAAAGTCGTCTGGCCCGCCTAGACTCCCGTCTCGACTCGATCGATCCGAGGCAGACGGCGAGGCTGGCCGAAGCGGTGGAGAAGGCGCTCGAGCTTGCCGATGGTCTGGTCGGGGTGAAAATTGGTGAGGACTCTTTCATTATGTCGGCGCGATTTGCTTGTCCTCATGATGGATTTTCTTATCCCGAAATTGAGCCGCGGCTCTTCTCTTTCAATTCACCCTACGGCGCTTGCCCGGCCTGTCGAGGGTTGGGAACCAAACATCTTTTTGGCGATGATCTATGTCCGGTTTGCGCCGGCGCGCGCCTTCGCGGCGAGGCGCTTGGGGTAACGATAGCCGATCTTAATCTGGCACAATTGGTCGGGCTTTCAATTGCGGAAGCGCAAAAATTTATTAACCAAGCCAAGTTAAGCGATCGAGATCGGGAAGTCGCTAAAGTTATTTTAAAAGAAATCGAACACCGCTTGCAATTTTTGCTCGATGTCGGGCTTGATTACTTGACTCTCGACCGGCGCGCCCACACCCTCTCGGGTGGCGAATCCCAGCGGATTCGCTTGGCCTCGCAACTCGGCTCGCGCCTCGTCGGCGCGCTCTATGTCCTCGACGAACCGACAATTGGTCTTCACCCCCGCGATAATGACCGGCTGATTAAAACGCTCAAGGAGATTCGCGATCTCGGCAACACCATCATCGTCGTGGAGCATGATGAAGACACAATTTTCAGCTCGGATTATCTGGTTGACATCGGCCCCGGCGCCGGCGTGCACGGTGGGTCTATCGTGGCCGCGGGTGAGACCGAGAAATTCTTGACGGCTAAAAACAACCACTTCGGTTCCTTAACTATTGATTATCTGCGCGGTGATAAAGTTATTGCGATACCCGCAATTCGTCGGACGGCCGATCAAGGGGCGATCAAGATTCGCGGGGGAAAAATTTTCAATATCACCGACATTAATGCGACCGTGCCGCTCGGTCGGCTTGTCGCCGTGACCGGGGTCTCGGGGTCTGGCAAATCGTCATTTGTCTACGAGATTCTCCACAAGAATTTGCAGGGCCGTTTCGACCGGCGTTATCGAACTAATGAAATTTATAATTGCCGCGAGTTCGCCGGTACGGAATATGTGAGTCGCACGATCTTGATTGATCAATCGCCGATCGGTCGGACACCGCGGTCGAACCCGGCGACTTACACCGGTGCTTTCACCTGGATCCGCGATCTTTTTGCCGCAACGGAAGAGGCGCGGGTGCGCGGTTGGCAGGCCAATCGTTTCTCCTTCAATGTCCCCACCTCGTCGGCGGGCGGGCGTGGTGGACGGTGTGAGGCCTGTCAGGGGAATGGCACGATCGCGGTCGAGATGCATTTCTTGCCGACCGTCTATGTCGAATGTGATGTCTGCCGCGGCCGGCGGTTCGACAAAGAGACGCTCGAGGTTGTATACAAGAAAAAGAATATTTATCAGGTGCTTCAGATGACCGTGGAGGAGGCGCTGAAATTTTTCACCGACATCCCGGCTATCGCCGATCGCTTGAAGACTTTAAGCGAAGTCGGCTTGGGTTACCTCGAGCTTGGCCAGTCAGCGACGACGCTCTCGGGCGGTGAGGCCCAACGGGTGAAAATTTCCTCCGAACTCTATCGGCCGATGAGTCAAAGAACAATTTATCTTCTTGATGAGCCGACCGTTGGTCTACACTATGAAGATGTTCGCCACTTAATCGCGATTCTTCAGAAGTTGGTTGATCGGGGTAATACCGTGGTTGTAATTGAGCATAATATGGAAGTAATAAAAAACGCTGATTGGGTCATTGACCTCGGGCCGGAAGGCGGTACCCGGGGCGGGCAAGTCGTAGCCCAAGGCACGCCGGAGCAAGTCGCCAGTGTCGCCGTATCCCACACCGGGGAGTACCTCAAACGCGTTTTGAAAAGAAAATAAAAAAGACCCGCGCGCGAGGTGGCACGGGTCGGTGTTTGAAAAGGGTTCCCCTTTTTTATTTCTCACCGAATCGGGAAGTGTCGTGGAAGAATTTCCGTCTCGTCCGACGGCAATCCGCCACTTGTGGTGAACTTGAAATTCACCTCGATCATCTTTTGATTGTACACTTTGGCGAGATCGGAGTATTTTTTCTTCAAAGTATTTTTACGCTCCGTACTGTCGCTTAAATTGGGTTTTTCGGGCGGTGTTTTTCCGAGCGTTTTATCCATTTCTTGGATTGCTTCGAAGAGTTTTTCTACTTGCTTCACTGCTTTTTCCATAGCATCGATCATTTCACTTTGATTCTGAAGAAGCGTGGCGGCTGCTTTGAGTAGACGGTATGTTTCTGAATCATTGTCTGATCGAAAGATGAGTTGATAGAAATCCTCCTCAATCTCCGAGCGCGTAATCTTTTCGTGTTCCGTGGCTACTTCCCCCTTGATCACCGGTGGTTCTGATCTTGGCTCGTGGTATTCTCTGACTTTACAACCGCCACCAATGACCGCAGTGATCAACGCCAAAATCAAGGTTCGTGCTAGCATGAGACTTTCCTTTCAAGATTCAAGTTCTTCGCACCAATCATCCAACATTTGAATGATTTTCCTTTTTAATTACTAGCATATTCATGTATCGTGTCAATGGTAAAGAGAATATTTTTAGCTCGAATTAATAAACTACCCGACGCGCCCGGGGTATATTTCTTCACGCGAGGGCGGGAGATTTTGTATATTGGCAAGGCGACTTCACTTCGCGACCGCGTCCGGAGTTACTTCCGACCGGAAGTGGCCGCGAGCCGCGGCGGGCGGATTACCCAAATGCTCGCCCTTGCGACCGGCCTTCGCCACCAACGCGCGAACTCGGTGCTTGAAGCATTGCTTCTCGAATCGGCTTTGATTAAGAAACATCAGCCGAAATATAATGCGCGAGAGAAGGATGATAAAAGTTATTGGTATGTGGTGGTTACGAAAGAAGTTTGGCCGCGAGTACTTATGGTTCGTGGCAGTAAGTTATGGCCAACGCTCCAAGAAAGGGAAAATTTTGATCGCTTTACCCATCTGTTGATGGGCTCCCCGCCCGAACGACCGTTCGGTCGGGCGGGCGACGCGACTCAAAATTTCCCCCTTCTTTCCGCTTTTGGTCCATTTCCTAATTCAAATGAACTGCGCGAGGCCTTGCGTTTGATCCGGAAAATTTTTCCTTACCGAGATACTTGTACACCACTCTCGGGGAAGCGTTGCTTCAACGCGCAAATTGGTTTATGTCCGGGCGTATGTTTGCCAGCTTCGTCGGCGGATGCTGGAGAAATTACCGCGGCCAATTATCGTCGCCGAATTGGTCACTTGAAATTGCTTCTCGCCGGCCGAGTCCGGTCGCTTATCGCTACGCTTACTCACGAGATGAACGCGGCCGCCCGCCAGCATGATTTTGAAAAGAGCGCCGAACGCCGCGACCAAATTCAGGCGCTCACCCATATTCAAGATGTTGGACTTATTAAAAATTCGCCAATACCCTCAATGTCAAGTCCGCCTCGTCGGCGGATTGACATGAGACTTGAGGCTTATGACATCGCCCACCTCGGCGGGAGCGCGGCGGTTGGTGTGGTGGTAGCGGTTGAAGCGGGGGAGTTAAAAAAGAGTGATTATCGGAAATTTAAGGTGGGTCACGGCGGTGATGATTTGGCCAATTTGCGCGAAGTCCTCGAGCGACGATTTACTCACGACGAATGGCCGCCCCCGGATTTAATTGTCATTGATGGGGGATCGAATCAACTCTCACTCGCTAAAACTGTTTTGGTAAAAATGAAAGTTACGGCGCCAGTCGTGGCGGTGGTTAAAGACACCCGCCACCGCCCGCGCGACATTTTGGGCGACGATAAATTATCAGCTGATACCCGCCGTCTAATTCTTCTCGCCAATCACGAAGCCCACCGTTTCGCCATCACCTGCCACCGCCAATCATTTCGCAAGCATCGTTGATTGGAGTATAATATTGAGGAATGGAAATTCCTCGGCCTAGTCATTTGGTAGAGTTGGGACAACGGACAATTAACCCCTTGATTTTCTGGGGCGTGATTACGATTTTCTTATCAGTGGTGCTTGGGTTCATGGTGCGAGAGGCCGGTGTCGCGGACGGCATCCATGTTCTCTTCTTGGTGCCAGTCGCGGCTTATCTCATAATCATGGGTTTCTTCATCGGCTATGTGGCCAAATTAAATCGGGAACGCAGCCGTTTGCTCGCCGCCCAGATTCACGAAGAGTCCGCTAAGGTTGGAGAATTCAAAAAATTAAATCAAGAACTCGAAGCTTACGCCAAGCAACTCTTCGATAAAGATTTCGAGCTGACTCTCGCCAATAAGCGCTTGCAGAACCTCGAGCAGGCCAAGTCGAAGTTCGTCGCCGTCACAACGCATCAACTGCGGACGCCGCTCTCGGCCATCAAGTGGACATTTCACATGCTCCTGCAAGGCAGTCTAGGGCCCACGACCGCCGATCAGCACACTTTCATCGAGAAGGGTTACGAGAGCACCCAGCGGATGATCGCCATCATCAACGACCTGCTCAATGTTGATTACATGGATGTGGATCGAGCCGATTACAATTTCCTCCCGGTGGATTTGCCGGCGCTGATTGACAGCGTGATGTTTGAATTCACCAATCAGGCCGAGAGCCAGGCCGTCGCCCTGAAGTCTTTCAAACCACCGTCAACTTTGCCGCGCGTTATCGCCGATCCGATTAAGTTGAGTATGGTGCTCGAGAATTTACTTGACAATGCGATGAAATACACACCCAAAGGGGGACAAGTGACAGTCTCGGTGGGCGATGCTAGAATGAATAGCGCCGAGAGCAGTCTCGAGGTAACGGTGTCGGACACGGGGATCGGCATTCCGTCCCACGAGCGAGACAAGATTTTCCATCGCTTCTTCCGTGGTTCAAATGCGATTAAGACTCAAACGGACGGCACCGGTCTTGGCCTTTTTATCTCCCGTGATATTATTGAGAAGCATGGCGGGGCAATTTGGTTTGAGAGCGAGGCGGGTCGTGGCACACAATTTCATTTCACTATCCCGATCAATCGGAATAATTTATCAAAAAAATAATTAATTTCAGTCATTTATATCATGGATAAAAACAATGTTAGCGGCGGGCAGACGATCTTGATTGTCGAGGATGATGAATTTCTGCGCTCGCTCACGGCCAAGCGTCTGGAGAAAGAGAATTATCATATCGAAGTGGCGGTGGACGGCGAGAATGCGATCTCGATGATTGACACGGTCCGTCCGGCCTTGATTCTCCTTGATCTACTTTTACCCGGGAAGGACGGTTTCGAAGTGCTGAAGAAAATTCGTGAGACGGAGGCGACGAAGGCAATCCCGGTGATTATCTTCTCCAATCTCGGGCAGAAAGAAGATATTGAGAAGGCGAAAGCGCTCGGCGTGGACAACTTTTTAATCAAGGCGAATTTCACTCTCGATGATGTGGTCGGCAAGATTAAAAAATTGTTGGTGGATAAGTGAGCGGGGTTTAGTCTATGGTTAAAGCTCGGGTCGGTGTCCTGCGTGGTGGCGCGAGTCACGATTATCGAGCGTCGCTCGCGATGGGGGCGGCGGTGCTTAAACATCTGCCCGCTACCTATCAGGGCAATGATATCTTGATTGACCGGTCGGGCGTGTGGCATTGGAAGGGTGTGCCGGCTTCCCCGAGCTTGGTCGCTAGGCAAGTGGATGTCTTTTGGAATGTTCTCTCCGCCGCGGCGGGCGATACAAGCCCAGTGTCGGGGATACTTAACCAATTGGGTTTGCCGTATACTGGTTCGGAAATGGCCGTGGCGGCCTTGGGTGGAAATCGGATTCTCGCGAAAGAAGTTTTTCGCCGGGCCGGGTTTCGCGTGCCGAGCGAGATAGTTTTTAAAGTGGTGGCCGACCAATCTTTCAAAGTCGCGGCGGCCGCGCGGGAGGTGTTTGATAGGATTTCGCCGCCGTGGGTGGTTAAACCCGCAAGCGGTGGTTCGGTGACGAGTTTTGCGTTGGCTAAAACTTTCGCCCAGTTGGTGGCGGCGCTCGAGGTAGCTAAAAAACTTTCCCGTTCAATTCTCGTCGAACCCTATCTCCGTGGTTGCCAAGCCGTGTGTGGGGTGGTAGATACTTTTCGCGGGCAGACGACTTACGCTCTGCCGCCGGTTGAACTTGGGTCGGATAACCAAACCGGAATTTGCCCGGCCAATTTCGGAGCGGAGGAGAAACGAGAGATTGAAACATTGGCGATCGCGGCGCATCGGGCGCTCAGCCTGCGCCACTACTCATGTTCAATCTTTGTTTTAACCGCGCAAGGAATTTATCTCTTGGAGACAAATAGCTCGCCCTCACTCACCCACGATTCTCATCTTCCCCGCGCTCTCGCCGCGGTGGGTTGCCCTTATCCGCATTTCTTGGATCATGTGTTGAGTTTGGCGTTAAATAAAAATTAAGGGGCCGTTAGCTCATTTGGTAGAGCACCACATTTGCAATGTGGGGGTGACCGGTTCGAATCCGGTACGGTCCATTGGCGAGGCGGTTTTTTTCTTTTCTCCAATTCAAAAAAGCCCTCGTTTTCTTCGGAATGAAGAAAACGAGGGCCAGTTTGCTTGCGCTTAACTTCCTCCTTTCTATCCGGCCGGGGATAAATAATTTGTCCGACACTTAGATTTAAGCATCGTCGTTATCGCCCATTCCATTGAAAGGGCAGAACAGACAATCGCTCCAGCCATCACCGAAGCTCGGTCGCAATGATGTCCAAAACCGGTTAGCCAACTCATAAACAAATAAACCGTTGGAATCATTATGCCCGCCCAACCCGCCATGAATAGTTGGTACCACCAGGCCGTAGCGATAGAGCTTACTGAAAGAGGGGCAATGGCGATCAAGAGTATCGCGGGAACGATGATCGTATGAATCAGCTTGGAATAGGCAATTCCTGCTTGGAAGCAGACCAGCATCAATCCCCAAGCCAGCAAAACGATGATCAATAACCAGCGATAGCGGAGAGGTTTTTCAGGTTCCATTTTCGTTTTCTCCTGTATCAGCAAAACCAACCAAAAATAGCGCAGGCCAAAACAACTACAGCCACGACCACCACAATAATAATGACGCAGCCGACCACCGTTGCCGCCTGACTTTGTTGTTCAACCGCAGAACAACCCCCGCTCTTACTATCAGACATGGTCACCACCCCATCGTCGGCAGAATATCCTAAAGTGGTGACGGTAATCGGGGAAGAACTGGTCGAGGTTGAGACATCCATTCCCTTGAAGTCAACCAATGATAAACCGGTTTTCTCTCCATTGATACTGCCTAAAGAAACAGCTTGACCATCGCCTAGTCCGGCGAGGACTCCGTTCTCGGTCCAATTTAGACCATCCGCGTCTGACACTTGAGCGGAGAAGTTAATCCGATTTTTGTCAGGACTACCGACATTCAAAAGGTTGATTTCTCCCAACTTTTCTCCATGAGAATCAAACATGGTAGCGAGACCACTTACGGCGCCGTTCTTGTGAGACAGATTTTCAAAAACATAGGTTCCCTCCGGCCGCACGAGGGTGACTATATTTTCGGCCACTTGATGGGTAAACCGGCCGATATCCATATCGCGGATTTGCTCGAGGAGAGATTTGGCAGTTGATTCACCGTAGCGATTTGTCAATTCGGCGACAACTAGTTCTCTCCCCAGTTGCCGTCCTTTTTCGACCGAAAAAACGGTTGGGCAAACAGAAAAAAATAAAGCAAAGACTGTCGCCATGGTTCGAGGCGTCGACAGATTTTCGATCGAACATACCTGACCCTGCACTTTCATCACACTTTCTCCATTTTTTGCGCGTTAGACTCTCGCTTAACGCTAAACTCTAGTTTCATCACCTACACTGGCGATGGAAAAACCTTGAAACGCACTAAACCCGAACATTACTTGATCATTTCACCTCCTTTCGATCAGTAAGTTTAGTTGACAATGATCCAAAAAAACACCTTCTTTAACCATACACCGGTTTGATAAAAAGACAAGCTCGCTATCTTTGTTCGACTGTTTTGACGGTTTTCCTGCTATACTACTCAAATGAAAGATGAAGAGAATCGGCTGAACGCCATCCTCTCCTCGATGGCCGAGGGGTTGGTGGCGATTGATAAGGATCGGAAAGTGATTCTCATGAATCAGGCGGCGGGAATACTCCTTCGAACCGCGCCGCAAGAAGCGACCGGCCGAGATGTCCGCGAGCTCCTCGTCTTCTTCCGTGACGACAAGGAACTCGATTACGAATCCTTGCCGATCGAGCGAGCAATCACCGAACGCAATATCATCTCCGTCAATCTTCTTGATAACCTCTATGTCCGAGCGAAAAATGGCCGCCTCTTTCCTGTGGCCATGATGATTGCCCCGCTCCTCACTCAAGGCGAAGCGGCCGGCGCCATCATCCTCTTCCGTGATATCACCAAGGAGCGCGAAATTGATCAAGCGAAGACCGAGTTGGTGTCGCTCGCCTCGCATCAACTCCGGACCCCACTCTCGGCGATCAATTGGTACGCCGAAATGTTGATTGGGCAGGAAGTGGGGACGCTCACCGAGAAGCAAAAAGAATATCTGGAGAATCTCTCCGCCGCCAACCACCGAATGATCGAACTCGTCAATTCGCTCCTCAATGTCTCGCGCATTGATCTTGGAACTTTCGCTATTGACCCGACGCCGATTGACTTCGCCTCGATCGGGAAGAGTGTCCTCGCCGAGTTGGAACCGCAAATTCTCGTGAAGAAGCTCGTGGTCCAAGTGGCGCACGATCCCAATCTGCCTTCGGTCAGCGCCGACCCTAAACTAGTGCGAATCATTTTCCAGAATCTGCTCTCCAACGCGGTGAAATATACGGCGCCGGGCGGAACCGTTAAACTTTCAATCACGCTCACGCCGCCCAATCTGCTCATCACCGTCGCCGACACCGGTTACGGGATCCCCGCTGTGGTCCAAGATAAGATATTTACCAAACTTTTCCGGGCCGATAATATTCGAGATAAGGAAGCCGAAGGCACGGGTCTCGGACTCTATATCGTGAAGTCCATCGTTGACGCCTCCGGCGGCCGGATCGAGTTCGACTCACTCGAAGGCAAGGGGACAACCTTCCGCGTGCTCATGCCTCTCTCTGGCATGCCAAAGAAGGTCGGCGCACGGGGTTTAACTTAATTTAACTCTTAGTCAGAGTCTGCCTAATTTTCTCGGCGTTGCCGACGAAATCTTTTTTGTCACCGATGGTGTCGGCGTGGGGAAAAATCCAGATATGAGCATGGTGGATTTCGTCGCCCATAATTCGTGACCACACGGCCGGTTGCTGGAAGGCCTTTTGAGTGGCCTTAGCTACTTTTTGAACGACGATGAAATAATCGCCGATATTGGGTGAGGTTTGCCGTTCGGCAGGCAAATCCCAAACCCACCGGTAATGCGCTTTGGGAATTACCTGACAATGGCCGGGCGCTCGAGGATTGATGTCGAGGAAAGCGATGAAGTGCGGATCTTCGTAGACAATCTCGGCCGGGATTTCGTGTTGAGCAATTTTACAAAAAATACATTCAGCCATGGCGGCTATAGTATATGCTAGAATTGCCGGATAATGAAATCCTGGCGACTGCGAGAATCAATATCGAAAGAGGCAAACGAAGCCCTCGCTGTTTTTCCGGAATTAATTCGACCGTTGCTTCATGCTCGTGGTTTAGCAGACGAATCAACGGCGTATTTATTCCTTGAACCGAACTATGAACGCGACCTACACGACCCATTACTCCTCGAGGATATGGCTCGGGCGGTCGCGCGAATTAAATCAGCCGTGGCCGCCCGAGAGAAAATTATTATTTTCGGCGATTACGATGCCGACGGTATTCCCGGCGCGGCGATTCTCGCCACCTTCTTCGATCGTATCGGCTATTCGCGCTATGAAGTTTATATTCCCGATCGGCAGGAGGAGGCCTATGGACTTAATTCGACCGCGATCGAGAGCTTCGCGAAAGATGGCGCTTCGCTCATTATCACCGTTGATTGCGGCGTGAGTAACGCGAGCGAAATTATTTTGGCCAATTCCCTCGGTCTCGAGGTTATTGTGACCGATCATCATGCCGTGCCCGAGACCCTGCCGCCCGCCTATGCCATCATCAATCCGAAACGAGTGGACGATCCCTATCCGTACAAGTCACTCTGCGGCGCGGGCGTCGCTTTCAAATTGGCGCAGGCGCTGTCGCAACCGGAAAATTTTCGCGTCTTTACCCGCCTGCTGGCGGGCTCCGACGCCGACGAAAATTTTCCGGTTGCGACAGCGCTCAACAGTAAAAATAATTTAGCAAAACAAGTTTCCTCACCACTCAACGACAACAACTGGGAGAAGTGGCTGCTTGATCTCGTCGCGATTGCCACGGTCGCCGACATGGTGCCACTCACCGGCGAGAATCGCGCGCTCGTCCATTTTGGTCTGATCGTGTTGCGGAAATCGCCTCGACCAGGAATTCTCGCGCTTTGTCGAGTGCTTAAACTCAATCAAGCTCTCCTCACGGCGGACGACATCGCCTTTCTGATCGGGCCGCGGCTAAACGCGGCGAGTCGTATGGCGCATGGCCGTCAGGCCTATCGCTTGCTCACGACTGATGATCCCGCCGAAGCCGCGGCCCTCGCTTCTTTACTGGAAAGCAATAATCAGGCGCGGCGAGAATCGGTGGCGGCCGTCCTCGCCAAGGCCGAGGCGATGATTGACGCTCGTGTTTCCAAACATGATCTTATCGTCTGTGGCGATCCCGCGTGGTCGCTTGGCGTGTTGGGACTCGCCGCTTCGCGTCTCGCGGAACGGTATCAGTGCGTGGTCTTTCTCTGGTCGAAGAATGGCCGCGGCGAAATCAAGGGTTCATGCCGCGGTTTTGGTTCGACTAATGTGGTTGACTTGATGCGCGAGGCCAATCGCGATAATTTTTTCACTAATTTTGGCGGTCACACGAAAGCGGGTGGTTTTTCTTTATCGGCCGGCCGGATTGGCGAACTACAACCTCGACTGGAGACGGCTTATCGGGAGCTCGAGATTAAGACGGAAGAAGGTGAACTTATTTTGGAAGCCGAATTATCATTATCACTGGTGATTGCGGAGACGGTTCGGCTGATTGACCGTCTCGGCCCTTTCGGCCTCGAGAATGCCAAACCAATTTTTATTTTCCGCGCGATCACGCGGGTTACGGCGCGATCTTTCGGAGCCGACGACAATCATCTTGAACTCACACTTCGGGACGGGGCGATCTCGCGTCGGGCGATCGGCTTCTTTATGTCACCGGCGCATTTCGGCCCAGTCCTAACCTCGGGTCAGCCGATTGATCTCGCCGCCACCCTTGAGCAATCCTATTTCCGCGGTCGCCACGAACTCCGTTTGCGAATCGTTGATCTAAGAGTAGCCGAGTAAGTTAAAATAACTTATCACCAATCGTGATAGTGGCGTTAAACTTTGTTGTGTTAAACTTTGGCTGTGCTGAAAATTAAATTTTCTACTTCGCTTTTGATTATTGGTTTGGAGTTGGTTATTATTTTTGGGCTGGCTTCACCCTTAATTTGGCCGTCTGATTTTAAAAATTTTGATGAAGTCTCGCAGTTGTCGGCCGTTAATCTCCCCGGGACCTCGGTGACCCTGCTTTCTTCCAATCCTCCCACGGGGGCCGTTGATGCCCGCGAGACGGCGAGTCCGGTTAGTGAACCGTTCGTCGAATTAAATTTTTCCGGGGTTGTGAGCGAACTCGCTCCGTCCGATTTTTCGATCAGCAGTTCTCACCCCAGTCCGCCGGTCATTTCTCGAGTTGAAAGTGTTTCCGATTCTCGCGGAGCCAAGGTCTATTTGAATCGTCAGCTGTTGAACGCTGAACGGCTCACTCTAGCTCACGGCCCGAGCGCGTCGGCCATCTGTTTGGGTTATCTTCGCGGCGATGTGACGGGCGACGGGCGGGTGTTGGCGGCGGATGTTTCGATGATGAACGGCGTTTTGGCGGGGACACAGACTACTCTATCGTACTATTCTACGGACATTGATAATAACGGCCGAACCGATGCTCAAGATTTAACGAAACTAAATGAAATCATGGCCGCGCCCGGTTTAATTCGCATTTTGCCGGCGTGTCCCGCGCCTCGTCCCGTGTCGCCCCCCGATGCCGTCCCGCCCCAAACCATCACCGACCTGAAACTCACTGGCCTTTACCCGAACGGGCAGGCGGGTTTGAACTGGCGGGCGCCCTACGAAAACAGTAATGATCCGACGAGCGGCAAGGTGGTAGCTTACGACATCCGTTACAATCTTAAAACACCGGTTATGGACGGTGCCTGGTCGCGGGCGGTTAAGGTGACGGACGAACCGGCGCCCCGCGCGCCCGGGACAGTGGAAATTTATCTTCTCTCTAACTTACCGCCCGGCACTTATTATGTGGCGATCAAGAGTCAAGATTCCGCCGGCAACATTTCAGCTTTATCGAACAATTTGCTGGTTACGATCCCAATCCTCGAACCGGTGATTCCGGAACCGGTAACGCCAGTTCAGCCGATGCCGTCCCCGTCGCTCTCAACCTTTAATATGAATATTGAGTCGGTAACGCAGAATGGAGACACGATTACTGTAAACACCACTGGCGCGCGGTATGTTCTAACTTCGACCGGTCTGGAAATGTGGCGCCGGATTAATCCTAAGACCAATAGCATCAATCCGAGAAAAGTCGCGACCTTGTCATTCAGCAGTAATTTGGGACCGCTTTCAATTGAAATCGCGAACAATTCCAAAGCGATTATTCAAAGTTCTTTGGCTACCTTCGAATTTATGTCCGATTCACTGTTTTTCATCACCGCGAAATCTCCGTTTACGTACACGCATACCAATCTGGTTGCCAACGCGTCGTGGAACAAAGGGACGGGGCGGGACAGGATGTGGGCTGATGGCTACGGCGGCTCGCTTCATGCCAGAGTTTCCGGCGGGACAACGGCGACCAACACCGCGGATGCCACGACGATCTCTATGGCGGCAAACGATGTCATGGCGCACATGGTCTTTCCGCCCAAAACTTTTGATTATGAATCCTTTTATGGAACAAACGCAAAACCCTTTATTCAGTATATATTTGGCGAAGGAAGTTTAAGCTCGTATATTTCGAATCCCAATTCGTTGGTTAATTTAAAAAATGAGGGTTACGGCATTTTTGTTCTTTTTCACACGCTTTATGCCAACGGTTCTACGGGTGCTCCTTCTCTTTTGCCTTCGGGTAATATGGGGTATGTTTACAACAACGAATCGCTTGTTCGCCAGTTCGTTTCTGCTGCGCATCAAAACGGTTTTAAAGTCATCGGATATTCATATGGACCTGCCCAAACAGCTTACGGTGGTTGGCAGTATCCGGCAGGGCATCCTTTAGCCGGGCAACTGCAGGACACAGACATAACATTGGACTGGATGAAAAATCTTCAAATTGAATTTGACTTGAATGGATGGTATTTCGATAACGCCGAAGCAGGGGGCTTCTTGGATGATTATCGTTTCATGAGGCAAATTAGGACCGATGTTGGCGACAACGGAGTGATTTATCATCACGAGACGGTCGATGTTTGGGGACAATGGAACGGATTAAGAGCCGTTATGGTGGATGCTTATGTGAATTACACTTTAGCTGGTGAATGGGGTCTCGAGCCTCCTAATTTGACGGCCCAAATTCATGATCCCAACGATCCCTATTTCAGGTTCTATTCGTCAGGATACGGTCTTTCGCAGTCGTACGGATCGCACAAGCGCTTTAGCACTATGAAATTGGCACTTTCCGAAGGAGAATCTGCACGCACGGCAATGGAGAACATGGTGGGTATGATTGATCACAGTAGGTACGGTTCTTTTTGGCTGAATAATATTAAGCCGTTGTATGATGTGAAAAAGGCGGCGTATCTCGCCGGAACTTTGCCCACGGACGTCGATTGGCCCGTCGATCCGAACACAGGCTGGTTTCGAAAAACGCGAAATATCAGAATTAATTACATAAGCGGAACGTCAGTAAATTTAACTTGGCAGACGAGCGAGCCATCGACCAGTGAAGTTGCGTGGAGTAGCAACGGTGTCTGGTGGGTACTTGGCTTTGGTCCAACTGGTCCCGACGGTCGAAGGACTGACAATATGTTAGTAACAAATCACAGTGTTGATATTAGTGGGCTTTCCTTGGGAGTGAACTATGAATTTAGAATTCGCTCCTGTGCACCTAGCGCTTGCGAAACAAGTCCTTTTAACCCGGCAACAAACGATATTTTGACGGGCAAGACCGTTTGGGGTTTTCTTTTAGGGAAAGATTCCGATCGCGACGGCCTGCCGGACGATTGGGAAAGACAATATTTTGGCAATTTAAATCAGTCGGCCTCGGGCGATCCGGACAACGACGGTTTTTCAAATGTTGACGAATTCGCCAACGGGACCAGCCCTATTATTATTCCCAATTTATTTATTGATATTGGACCTGACATTGAGCTGATTGAACTTATTGTCCCTGTTGTCCCGCATTCTCCATCCACCTCACTCCAACCGATCACCGACCTGCGCGTGGTGTCCACCACCGAGAAGTCTGCTATCCTAACTTGGGTGGCCCCTAACCAGAATTTTCCGAGGCGGTCTTCAACAGCAGTGTCTTCTTACGATCTCCGCTACTCTCGCGACCCTATTACGGAAGCAAATTGGGATTCATCCGCCGTGGCTCAAGCTTCTGGCGAACCTCGGCCGACGACGCCGGGCCAAACTCAATCTTATGTGTTAGTTGATCTTGGTGCCGATAAATCTTATCATGCGGCGATCAAGAGTCGGGACGCGGCGGGAAATTTTTCTCCTCTTTCTAATCTAGTTTTATTCAATACCGCCGCGGAACCACCGCTCTCGGGTAGTGACGATAATAATACTGGTCGAAGTCGTAGCGGCTCATCTCGTCGCCGCGATCTCGCGCCGCCAGATTCTCCCGCCAATGCCACGATCTCCGGCGCCGATCGTCAGGCGGTTATCAACTGGCAAAATCCGTCTGATTCAGATTTTGTCCGCGTGCTAATTTTAAGAAGTACTACTTTACTGCCGGTGATCACCGTCCCGGGCAATCCCCGTTATTTACCCCAAGCGATTATTGTCTATGACGGGGTAGTTCCCCAATTCACCGACACTAATCTAATTAATGGCCAACTCTATTATTACACTCTTTATGCGTATGATCGTTCCGGCAACTACGCTCAGCCGGTTACCCTCACTGTCACACCGGCCGGAAACTCTCAGATCGCGCTTTCACCGGCTCAATTCCAACAATTCCAACAATTACTGATCAGAATACTTACCCAGTTGCTCGAGGCCTTGCGCGCGGCGGCGCGATAGCAATGGGTAAATTTATCATCTACACTGACGGCGGATCGCGCGGTAATCCGGGAGTCGCCGGCGCGGGGGCGGTCGTGACGGACGAAGCGGGAAAAGTTTTACGGGAGGCCAACCGCGCTCTCGGCCCGATGACTAACAATGAAGCCGAATATCAAGCGGTGATTCTTGGCTTGGAGACGATTAAAAAATTGCTGGGGAAAGATCAGGTAAAAAATTTAGAAATAGAAATACGGCTCGACAGTGAGCTGGTGGCCCGCCAGCTTATGGGTAAATATCAGATCAAGGAAACCACTCTTGTGCCTCTTTTTATAAAAATTTGGAATCGGCGGGTCAAAGATTTTCCTCACCTCTCGTTCGCCCACATTCCCCGCGCCGAGAACGCCCGAGCCGACCTCCTCGCCAACCGCGCCATGGACGAAGGCGAAAAAATCGTCCCGTCTGCCCTCTGGCCATAAACGGGACGAAGCGGTTGTGCTGGGCTGATTTCACCGATCTTTCTTCTTGAATACATAATCAACGGTTTCATTGATGGTGGGTAATTTTTTGATATCAGCATCGGGAATATCAATATCAAATTCTTCTTCAATTTCCGTAATCATGTCCACGATATCTAGCGCGTCCGCCCCAAGGTCGCGGGTAAAACGAGCCTGATCGGTTAACAAGGCCCCTTTTTCAAGACACAGCTGATCAATTACGATTGCCTTTATTTTTTGTCTGATCTCTTCCTTTGTCACAATCTACCTACCTCTCTTCATGTTAAGATTTCAAATTCATCAAAAACACCAACGCCACTTTCCAAATTACTCCTTTTCTTGAAAATTACAATCCCGAAGTGCCGAGCATGACAAAGGTGCCGAGAACGGGGATCGGCACGGTGCAGGGTGGCGGGACTTCGGTGTAAGGGTCAAGACAGGCGCCGCCCGGGATCGCCCGGCCAAGCACATTCGGCCCGGGAATGGAAATGTTGTAGTAAGGATAAAGTGGCGCGCCCCACGGATAGAGAAAGAAGCCGGGTCGCGGCGGGCCGACGACGAGTCCGATCCCATTGCAACAATCAATGACATTGAGAATCCGTCCGCCGACGGGAATGATGGCGAGGGCCTCGCTCCGCTCGGCCCGGATAAACGCCCCGCCAATCAAAGCGATGCTAATAACGATTGCTCCCAGTATGCGCCACTCTTTAATAATTAATTTCAGTTTCATATCGTCAGAGAAAAAAGTCCGGGTTTGACGGTGACGCCATTTTTATTTTTGACATAAAATCCGAGGGGAAAGCGGATTGGGGAATCACGATGATGTTTTTGCCGATAATCAGCCGTGGCCGAGAGCCACTTCTCACTCAAAAATGGCGGCCGCGGCGGGGTGAAGGATAAAGTTTTACCATCGCGCGACGGGACGACGACTTCGCCGGCGCCGGTATAAACGACATTGCGCTCCCGATCGAAGCCCGCGCCGGTAATTGTCACCCTCGTCCCGACTCGACCCTTAGTCGGTTCAACTTTGTCAATTACAGGCCTAAGTGATGGAAGTTGGGCCGGCCTCGCTGTCAGACGGGCTTCCATCACCGGCGGCGAGGATTGAACTACTAATGGGGTTGCGGGAACTACCGTCGGTTGGGCCAACTGCGCGGCTAATTGCTGCAGGAGGAGGACGATGAGCGAGAGTTTTTCTATCATACAACGACAAATTATATCATAACTATAATTATCCACCTGTTGAGAGACGATGTTGGCTGGCGAGCGAGGCGGAACCATACTATAATACGGGGTAATATGCGCCAATTGCGTCTGAAAGTTATTGTCCCCATAATTTTTATTCTGGTCTTAATAAGCGGCGGCGTTTTCTTGTGGTCAATCGGCGGGGAGACGCTCGCGAAGCAAGCCGCGCAAATGTCGGCCGACGATTCTCCCGCCGGTCAATCAGCGATCAAAAAGGCGGCTGATTTGCCGTCCTATTTACCGACCCCAACCTACGAGCTTAAAGACATCCCGACCTCGGCGGGCAATGACGCGGTGGCGTTTGAGAATTACAGCCGCGCCGTCGGCGAGATTATGTCGGCTTACAACGACCAAACGATTGAGAATGAACTCGCGCTCGTGGTTAAGGCCGCCGGCGAAACTGATCCCGCCGCCGTCGCCAAACTTCGCCTCTCTTCGACCCGCCACATTAACGCGGTCAAAAGATTGAAAAGTTTGGTCGTCCCAAAAACCGCGAGCCAAGTCCACCTTAATCTCATCAACAGTTTGATTGGCCTCGGCGAATCAAGTTTCATTATGGCCCAAATTGAAGTCGAGCCGGTTATGGCTCTCGAACAGGCGCAAGTTTATCCGACGCGTTTGAAAAACTTTTTCACCGCCGTCAATAATCTTAATTTTTTTCTCCTCGCCAATAACATCGTTTTGCCCGCGGGAGAGAGTTCCGTCATTTCACTCGGCTTATGACCAAACTTAAACGCCAAATTATCGCCCTGCTCACGATTGTCGCTCTGCTTCTGCCGTTGGTGACGGCCGCGCAATTTAACTTACCACGGACTAACCGTCAGAAGACTCCCGCCCAACTGCTCGCCGAAACGAGGAAAGATGACCGTCGCCAATGCGAGGCCGAAGTGTCAAGTGGTACACCTTCTTCCATTGGTCATGCAATTACCGATCCCACAGCTAAATCTCTTAAAGACACCACCCGAGACGGAATTGGCCAGGCCCTGCCTAAGGGCGTCAACCGCGCCTTGGCGCAAAACATCCCATCCGGCATCGAGCGGGGGATTAAGAAAGAGTTACCCGACATGGTCACCGAGGGCTTAAAACGAGAATTGCCGCTCACGCTCGGCGAGAAAATCAAAGCCGAGATGGTAAGGAATGATGAGACTTTCCAAGCGGTCGTGAGAAGCGAGCGCTTTACCGGTCTCCTCCGAGACTCTATTGACGAGAGTTTGCCGAGAATTATTCAGGACGGCCTTCACGATCGCTTGCCTAAAATTATTGATGAGAGCGTTCGCATCGAATTGCCTCACGCTCTGCGTCTGGAATTCGATAAAGTCGCTAAACCGACAATCGAGAATCATTTCCGCGCCCAGATTAATACGATGATTGGTGAAATTCCCCAAATGGTGGTGGCTGAAGTTCAAACTTTGCAAGCTACGATCAACGGCACAATTTCCGGCCTGCAAGCGGCCGCGCAAAGTCTGGCAAAAAAGGACCCGGTTACCGCCATTCTTAATGTTTTTGCTTTAATTGGCACTTTTCTTGTTACTGGCGATTGGGATGCCGCCCTTAATTCTATTCCGGAAATCGCTCAAATGAAGGGGCTGATCGAGAATCTCCTCGCTCAAATCCAGGCGACCAAAGATTTCATCGTCTGGGCGGGAACACTCATCGCGAATAAAGAGCAATTGGTTAACAATCTTGTTGACGGCTTCACGCTCGAATTAAGCAAATCTCTAACCAATCCCAAATCCATCGCCCGTCTCGCCGACGCGATCGGTGAGGCGATGACCGATCCCATCAACCGCTCGCTCGATAACGCGGTGGAGAAAATCGAGGCTTCGATTGAACGCCCGCTTAACAACGCCATCAATGCCATCAACAAGTTTCCCGATAAATTCTTCGATCCAATCAATCAGGCCGTGGACAGCATTTCTAGTCTAGTTAATCTCGAAATCGAGATGATCGTCCATTCGGTGACTAATCCAATTGTCTCGACTATTGATGTTGCGAGTGATCAAATCGCCGGCGCGATTGACGGCGGCATTAGTGGCGTTTTCGGGCCGCTCATCAGTGACACCGGCAATTTGCTCGGCTCGGTGGGAAGTAGCATCGCCTTCGAGATGAATACGGCGGCGGTCCAAACTCATATTAATATCTTTGGCTCGGAAGGTCTCGGTATTGATCAAATTGATCCGACAGCGGAAGCCCTGTGGCCGAATGGCGAGACTGGCCTGCCAGAACCGCCGACTTATTTCCCCGTCTCGGATGAACTGGGTTTTTCGGGTGATGAACTGACTGTTGAATCTGAATCACAATTAGGCCCCGTTTTTGAAGCGAGTGACGAATTCGCTGGGGTCGCCGCCGAGGAAACGATCAACTCGACTGAAGGGGTAACCAATGATGCTATTACTGAAACCGGCAAGGCGGCCGGGCTTGATCCTGCGACGGGGGCATCATTGATGCCCGTGATGGGGGCGAGCATTGCAGGGATAGCTGGCAGTATGTTCAAGGGTATTCCTATTGTTGGCGCGCAAGCCGCCGCCTTTGTCACTAAATTTGTTGCCGAAAAGTTAGCATCCCTTGGCTTCGGCGCGGCCGGGGCCGTCCTTGCCGTGCCGGTCAACGAGATCGGCGCGCTCTTGGCGGTCAATCAGAATACCGACAGCACGACGAGTAAAATTCTCCAGACGAGCGAGCAAATTAAGCAAATGACGGAAAAAATTTATTCGCTTCAAGTTCAATCCTGCACCTATCTCAAGATTGCCCAGCGCGTCCAGCTCGCGCTTGAGACGAAAGAATTACTCGATGATCCCAATGTCCGCAAAGCCAACGCCGAAGCCCTTCATCGAGCGTTTGTCGCTTCGGTGAAAGATCTAAACCAAGGCCGAGAAATCAGTGACGGAATGAACGGTGTGGCGACAGACGATGCTGGAAACAACAAGGGATCTTTAATCATCGGAAATTTGAATGATCACATGGCGGAAGCGGGAAGCGAAGAGAATCTCGTCGTCCAAGCCGAATTGAAAGAACTCGAGGCGGATAGCGAAAATTATCCATATGCGAAAATTGCGCGCGAATCACTCGCGGCCCAAGATAGTGAGGATCCGTTGCGGAGCACGGTGAGTAAGACGCGCATTGAAGATTTTCGAGATCGGCCGGAAAGTTTAGATAACCAAAGCTGGTGGGAGACTCGCACCGCCATCGCCGAACCCAAAAACAATCCCTTCGGCCAAACTTTGATCGCTCAAGGGATTCGCGACCAGCGCGTGGCGGTGGCCGAGCAAGCGGCTCGTGATGAATATATCGCCGGTCGGGGTTATGCTGGGACGCGCGAGTGTCCACCCGAACTCCAAGTGCCACATCCGGTGACTGGTTTACCAATATGCGCCAATAAAAATTGGCAGACGCTGACACCGGGTTCAACTATTGGTAGCTTCAATGATCGGCTGGCGCAGGCGCCGATCGAGCAGGCGGCGGTGAGCGACGAATTGATCGAGGATTCAACCAAGAGCGAAGTGGGCTTGAGCGTTAAACGCGTCGCCAATCTAAGTAATTCAAGTGAGACCGTGCCACACTTCGACGAGATCGCCGCGCAAAGCGTCTTCAAGCAACCCGATCCGTGTCCCGGCCCCGGGCCGTGCAATCAAACCGGTTGGCCGCGAATAGCGCGACCGGCTTTGCCGACTCTACCGGTGACACCCGTGGTGCCACCCGTCCTCACTGCCGCCTTCCTCTTCGAGACTCCGCCGACAGCATCTCTCGCCGATCCTAATGTAAAAAACGAGACGATTGTCACTTGGGCTTCGAGCCAAGCGACCGCCTGTGTGACTAAAAATGATTGGGTCTTGGGACCAGGCAACCGCAATGTGAAGCCGGCGGGAACGAGCGTTGGCATCCGCGGCGCGGTCACCGTCTTCCACCCGGTTTCATTTTCCACTCCACCCATCTTCTCGCGGGTGGTTTCAGCCGAAAATCTAGTTGGGCCAATCCTGACTAGAGTCGAGGTCCCAAACAATAAACTCAAACAAAAACTGACCTTCAACCCCATCCTCGCGTCAGCTATCCATCCCGATGATGTTTACCGACTCGCTCTTGGTCTAGATCTCTTTCTCGAGGTCGGCGGCCCGGGACTCGTCAATCCGCCGACTCCCGCTCAAGTCATTAAACTTTTCCGCGAGCGAATTTCTCTTGTCCAAGGGAACGAGGACACGCCGGTCGCCCGCGAATTGAGAAAGTATGACTTCACCTATATCGGCGACAACACCCTCGTCATGAGTCCGAAATTATATTACGAACTCGCCTGCGCGAGAGGCGGAGAGACAATTGATAAACACTTCTCGATCGCTAGACAATGAAAATCAGCGTCAAAACTGTAACTCGTTTACTGATCCTAATTTTGATTGGGGCGACTTTTTTGAGTTTCTATGGAAAGGCTAATGCTCAAACTCAAGCCGCAGACGACCGTCGATTCCCAGAAATAATGCAAAGAATGAATGTTTTGCAAAATGTCATTATTCCACGAGAGGAAACCTATTTAAGAGATAACCCTAACGCCAGTAATTTCCAAATAGTCCAACAAACTCTTGCGGAAGAAAGAGCCGAGCTAGAACGATTAAGAGAAGAGGCAGCCCAAATTAACCTCAGAACTCAACGGAGGCTTAACCAGGCCTTAGAAAAAGTAGAGACTAGAGAAGCAACCCCCGCTAACTGTGATTTGTGGAATTTTTCAGCTGAGGGATGCTTAAAATCTATTGTCTCATGGCTCGGGGCCTTCCTCGTCTGGGTTTTCTCTCGGATCACTTGGTTTGCCAATGAACTTTTTAATCAGGCGATCAATATCTCGGTCCGCTCGTTCAGCGAGTATGCCAATATGCCCGCGGTTGCGACGAGTTGGGGAGTGATTCGCGATCTCGTCAACATGGGCTTCATTTTCGTCCTCCTCTATATCGCGATCGGCACGATGCTCGGATTGTCGGGACTCGATTGGAAGAAGTTGGTGCCCAAACTTATTATCGTGGCGCTCCTCGTCAACTTCAGCATGTTCTTCACCCGCGTCGTTATTGATATCTCCAATGTCACAGCTAATCAGTTCTACACCAGTGCGGCGCAAGGTGTGACCTCAACGCGAGTGGTCGAGATCGATGGCAGAAGCACGACAATCACCGGCGCGCCGGATGTGACGACGGCCCTCTTCAAAAATATTAAAGTCTTCAGCAAAAATTGGCTGTTTGCTAAAAGTATTGGCCAAGACGCCAACTCGACGGCCGAAGCGCCCGGCGGCGGCGCGGCCCTCGAGTGGAAGCAAATTATCACCGGCACCTTCGGCGGCATGATTATGGCACTTGTCGCCTCATTCGTGCTCCTAACTGGCGCGCTTCTCTTCATCGTGCGTACGATCCGGCTCTTATTCTTAATTATCCTCTCGCCCTTCGCCTTCTTCTTCATCATCCTGCCTAAGACCGAAGGTTATTGGAAAAAATGGTTGAGCACTTTGATGGATGATGCCACCTTCGCCCCCGCCTTCCTCATCATGATTTATCTGGTCACGCAAATCACCCAAGCGATCGGGCCCAAAGACGACGGCTCGGTCATCTTCTTTATGCTCATCATCGGGCTTCTCTTGGGTGCCATCATCGTCGCCAAAGCCCTCGGCGCCGCCGGTGCCGCCGGCGCTATGAAATTAGCGGGAGCGACGAACGCGGCCATACTTGGCACAGGGGTGGGGCTCGCTAGAGTTGGTGGCCGGTTTGCGGGTAGAGGCATAGGCAGGGGCATAACTGCTATGGACGCGGTCAGATTTGGTAAGGAAGACACAGAGGGAAAAAGAAAAGGGTCGGAGTTGTTGAGAGCGGGTGGGTGGACTAAATCCAAGATTGGTTCCACCTTAAAACAAATTGATAAAGTTTCCCCAGGTTTTGCCGGCGCGCGGCGTCAAGCAAGCGAGGCGATCAAGAGTCCGCTTAGGACGACCGCCGAATTAACCGCCAGTGCGACCAAAGATTATGGCATCTCCGGTTTTCTTGGACGAACTAAGGATGAGGAGCGAGAGATGGCAAAGAGAGCGAAGGAAGACAAGGAAGCAGCTCGCGATAAAGAACTTAGAAGGGACGAAGATGAATTAAGTAGTAAAACATTGACTAAAGAGAGGGCGGCGGAACTCCTAGGTAAAAGAAAATCAAAAGAAATCTCCAAACTAAGTAAGACGGCATTAAAAAACTCATCTGTAATTTATCATCTCAATCCCGAAGACTTAAAAGCAATGAACCGCGAAGGAGTCGATCGTGAAGTGATGAAAGAAATATACAACAGGATAACCACTGATCCTGAAATGGGTGGTGAAAACCATCAATCATTCGCTTATGTTTCGGCTAACCCGTTCGGCCGTCGCGGTGGTATTGCCACACCGCCTAGAACTGTAACCAACCCAGCTCCAACTCCTGCGCAAAATCCGCCACAATCGGCACCACCTGGTAATGCAAGCAGCACCAGCACGAAAGCCCCCTTAATAACCAGTGAAATGCGTCAACAATTATTCAAACTTGGTTTTAGGGAAAAGGATGTGAACGCAATGAGTTACGAACAAATGGCCAGAGTCATAAAAGGAAATGAGGACATTAAAAATAAAATTTTCGGTAAATAAAATATGACTTTCACCACTGAACAACTTGAAGAAAAATATAGATCTTTACCAGAAGTTCTAAAAGAAACAATGGCTGGGATCGAAACAGCAGAAACCATTAGTGGTATTGGCAAAAAATATCAACTCCACATTGACCAAATTGGTGAACTCGCCGATGAGATTGGCTTGGTGATGTTGGGGTTGGTGAAGACGGAGGACTTCGTGAAGCATCTGATAATTCGGTTGGGGTTGGAACAGGCGGTGGCGGAGGCGATGACGCGGGAGGTGAATGAACAAATTTTTCTCAAGATTCGGGAGTCACTTCAGGCGCTTTCCGCCTCCGTCCGCCCGCTGGCGGACTCCGGCGAGACAAGCATGCCAAGTGACAGGGTGGAGACGATCGCCAGTTTGCCGCCCCCGGAGACCGCCGCGATCGATTTACCGAAACGCGAGGAGATCCTAGACGATATCGAAAACCCCAAAGCGACCGAAGAAGACAGCATCTTCGAGCAGAAGATGGGCAAACTTTTTCGGATTCCCCGCGAAGAAGTCGATCTCGATCCGTACTTAGAGAAACCGAAGTAGCTTTTAGCTTCTAGGTGTTAGCTTATAGGGAATAAACACAATGATTCAATCGCATAAAGATCTACTCGTGTGGCAAAAAGGGATTGATTTAGTTTTAGTTATCTACCAACTAACGAAAGATTTTCCAAAAGAAGAGGTTTACGGACTCACTTCACAGATCAGGCGGGCGGCGATTTCTATTCCATCCAATATTGCTGAAGGTAGGAATCGTGGCACGAGGAAAGATTTCGCACAATTTTTGAGAATTGCTTTCGGATCGGGGGCGGAACTAGAAACACAACTGCTGATCGCGAGAAAATTATCGTTTGGACAAGAGATCGGCTATAATAAAGTTGACGATCAATTAAATGAAGTGATGAGAATGCTAAACGCCATGATTCACAAATTAACACAGCCCTCTAAAAGCTAGAAGCTATCACCTAAAAGCTATCCTATGAATTTCCAAGTTCCACAATTTATCGAAGTCGAAGACAAGATTTTCGGGCCGCTCACCTTCAAGCAGTTCATCTACTTGGCGGGCGGCGCCGGAGCGGTCTTTATCATCTACGCCCTCCTGCCTTTCTGGCTCGGCGTTTGGCTCATGCTCCCCATCGCGCTTCTCGCCCTCGCCCTCGCTTTCTATAAGGTTAATAACCGTTCGTTCATCTATGTCCTCGAGCATGGCTTCCGTTATCTCTTGAGTGCCAAACTCTACCTCTGGAAGCGGCAAGATTCCGTGGCCGAGGCGAAGACGATTGTGCTGGGTGGTGAGCGGGCAATCGCCATTCCTAAACTTTCGCCAAGCAAACTCCGCGATCTCGCTTGGTCGCTCGATATCAAAGAAAATTTAAAGTGAAAAGCGTAAAATGCAAAACATGATCGAAGCGCAAAGGGCAAAGTAAATAAAATAAAAATGCAAAATGTAAATCAAGGCAATAAAGCGGGGGCGAGAGCGGCGCAGGATTTCGTGCCGATTAAGGAGATTCGCGACGGCGTTGCTGTCTTGAAGGGCGGTGGACTCCGGCTGGTGCTCATCGTCTCCTCTATCAATTTCGCGCTCAAATCCGAAGGTGAGCAAACTGCGCTACTTTTACAATACCAGAACTTTTTAAACTCCCTCGACTTCCACATCCAGATCTTCGTCGAGTCGCGGAAGCTCGATATCAGGCCTTATCTCGAGACGCTCGAGGATCTGGAGAAAGATCAACTTAATGATCTGCTTAAAGTGCAGACCCGCGAATACATTGAGTTCATCAAGAGTTTCACCGAGAGTACCAATATCATGTCGAAAACTTTTTTCGTCGTCGTCCCTTACGATCCGCCAATCTTCTCCCAGCGCACCGGTCTCCTGCGGCGGCTCTTTCCGGGCTCGCCTCATGGCGAAGCGAGTCGGACGAAAGCGGGCGAAGAGAGTGGCGTGGGCGACAACTTCGACGAACACAAGACCCAACTCGAGCAACGCGCCGGTGTCGTCGAGCAGGGACTGGCGCGGATTGGCCTCCGCGTGGCGCCACTCGGCACGCAAGAGTTGGTTGAACTCTTTTTCAAGATTTTCAACCCGGGCGAGATCGCCGCGCCGAGTTTAGGTTAATAAATTTATGTCGTTATTCAACCGAGCACCAAGACCCGCGAGTACCGCAATCGCCCCGATCCTCCCGAGCGATATCTATAAGACGGGCGTTCTCGAACTGCGAGACATCATTGCCCCGGCGGCGCTCCGTGTCACGCCGCGGCTCATCAATCTCGGCGAGAAGGTGGCGCGGACGCTATTCGTCATGTCTTATCCGCGCTTTTTGACCGGCGACTGGTTTTCGCCGATCATCAACCTCGATAAAATTTTTGATGTCTCGATCATGATTCACCCGATCGACACGGCGATTGCCCTGCGGCAACTCGAGAAGAAAGTGGCTGAAGTCCAGAGTCAAATCAGTATTAAAGAAGACAAGGGGTTGGTCCGCGATCCGATTCTCGACATCGCCTATCAGGACATCGAGAATCTTCGCGACGCGCTCCAGCAGGCGCAGGAAAAGATTTTCGATGTCGGACTCTATCTCACGATCTACGGCGACACCGAGGAGGAGTTAAACAAAACCGAGTCCGAGATTAAAGGAATTCTCGACGCTAAATTAGTTTATTTGAAGCCCGCCCTCTTCCAGCAAGCCGAAGGGTTCGAGAGCGTTCTCCCTGTCGCCCTTGACCGTCTGCAAGTGAATTACAAATTAAATTCATCGCCGCTCTCCTCGCTTTTTCCTTTCGTCTCTTTCGACTTGACCTCAAACAAAGGGATTCTCTACGGCGTCAATCGGCACAACTCATCCCTTGTTCTCTTTGACCGCTTCTCGCTCGAGAATTATAATTCTGTCATCTTCGCCAAGTCCGGTGCGGGCAAGTCCTACGCCACCAAACTCGAGATTCTTCGCAGTCTTATGTTTGACACCGATGTCATCGTCGTTGATCCGGAACGCGAATACGAATACTTGGCCGAGGCCGTTGGTGGACGCTATTTCAATATCTCGCTCACCTCCGAGCACCACATCAACCCCTTCGACTTGCCTTACCCGCGCGAAGACGAATCGCCGGCCGATGTCCTGCGTTCCAATATCATCAATCTCGTCGGCCTCTTCCGGCTTATGTTAGGCGGTCTCACTCCCGACGAAGATGCGATCATTGATAGCGCCATCACCGAGACTTATGCCTTGAAAGATATTACGCCCGACACCGACTTCACCGGCAAACCCGCGCCGCTTCTCTCCGACCTCGAGCTTGTGCTTGCCGGGATGGAGGGCGGTGGCGCTCTCGCCCAACGACTACTTAAATATACGCAAGGCAGTTGGGCCGGTTTCATCAATCGCCCAACCAATGTGGACATTAATAAAAAGTTTGTCGTTTTTTCGGTACGGGATATGGAGGATGAGTTGAAGCCGGTCGCCATGTATATTGTCATGCACAATATCTGGAACGCGATCCGCCGGACTCTCAAGAAGCGGCTCCTCGTGATTGATGAGGCCTGGTGGATGATGAAGTCGAAAGACACCGGCTCCTTCCTTTTCTCGCTCGTCAAACGCGGGCGGAAATATTATTTGGGCGTCGCGACCATTACTCAAGATGTCGGTGATTTCCTCCTCTCGCCTTACGGCCTCGCCATCATCACCAACTCCTCGATCCAGCTCCTCCTCAAGCAATCGCCGGCCTCGATTGATTTGGTTCAAAAAACTTTCCAACTGACCGACGAAGAGAAATATCTTCTGCTTGAATCCGGTGTCGGCGAAGGCATTTTCTTCGCCGGCCTAAAACATGTGGCCCTAAAAATCATCGCCTCCTACACCGAAGATCAAATCATCACCTCCGACCCCTCCCAACTCCTCTCGATCAAGAAAGCTAAACAAGACCTCGCGGCGGGAGTCGGCAATGACCAAGAAAAAATTGTCTCATGAACAACTACGCTTTCATTGACGCCCAAAATGTTCATCTTGGTATAAAATCTTTGGGTTGGGATTTAGATTGGCACAAATTCAGAATCTATCTCAAGGAAAAATATTCTGTCTCGGTAGCTTATATTTTCATTGGCTACATACCAAGTAACCAAGATTTGTATTCTGGCTTACAGAAAGCCGGTTATATTTTGATTTTTAAACCAATTATTTTTGATAGCGCGGGTAAGGCGAAGGGAAATTGCGATGCTGATTTAGTCTTACGAACAATGATTGAATTACCCAATTTTGATAAGGCAATGATCGTTACCAGTGATGGAGATTTCTACTCGCTAGTTAAATATCTGTATGAGCAAAACAAGCTCCAAATGGTTTTTAGTCCTTATGTAAAAACTTGTTCAAAACTACTGAAGAAAGAAGCGAAGGAGAAAATATATTTCATGGACAATCTGCGTAAGAAAGTTGGTAAGTAGAAATGAAAACGCACCGCGTAGACACGAGAGACTACGAGGTGCGCCTTCTTATGGATGCCTTGATACTATCATATTGCCGCCCTAAAAATCAACCTTGACAAGATTATAACTTCGTGTATCATTGTTTCCGGATTGGGAGTATGTGGCTTAAAATCTGAAAGGAGAAAGGGTTATGGCGATGAGATACAATACAAAGCAAGTAGTCTGCATACACATTCAAGACGCAGATGGACAAATGGCTCGGGGTTGCTTTGGAGAGACCGTTGTGGGTCGGAACTTTGTAGACAAACTGCAGAGTTTCATGATGGCCGAGGGTATTAGAACTGTTGTTTCTGGGGGGTGGGGTGGCTCGTCGTTCAAGGGGTTCTTTACCGCCGATGACGCAGCCAAAATAACCACATGGTTAAAAGAGAAGGGGGCCGTCGAAGTTGAGTACAAGGAAATAAGGGGTTGTACGCCAGCAAGATACGCATGATGGAAGTCCGACTCCCATCATTTCCACTATCAGTATTTGGTGATCGAATGCCCGGTTAGCGCTAACGCGAACTGGGCCTTTTTCTTTTCCACTAACTGATTTTTGGGATAATGAGTTATAATGCGAGATACATGACCGAAGAAAAGGGTGGCTTAAACTGGGTGACAGGTGGCGGGATGATCGCGGTCGCCGCGTTGTTTGATCTGGTTACGGTAATCATCACTTTAATTACACTCGGCTTGGGTTTTATTATTAATTGGATTCCCAACTCATTTGCCTTTTTAACCTTCAGCGTTTGGTTGACAATTAGCGGTGAGGCAAATTTCAAAAGACTTGGTATACTAATAGCGCCCTTTAGCGCCGGGTGCGTCGGCCTCCCGGGTTGGACGGCCACGATCTGGCCCTTGGTGGCGAAAACGATAGCGGCGAAAAGTTTGGGCAAGATTGCTCCAATGGCCGGCCGCGTTCTTAATAAAATATGAAAAAACTTTTTGTTTTAATTCTATCCTTTATTTATATCACTGCGGCAACGGGAGCCATCGCCCAAAGCGCGCCGGGTAATAGCGTTGACCTTCTTTGGGAAGGGGAGACTTCGGCGCCGCCCTTTTACGCCGGGCGGCCGTTACCATCAGCGGGAAATCTAGTACGAGTAGTCGCCATGCCGAATGTGATTCAAGGCGGCCACCGTCTAACTTCTAGCCAGTTAATTTTTAATTGGGTGAAAGATCGCAATCCAATTCAATCGGCCTCCGGCCGAAGTAAAGACATTCTTGAGTATCGCGCCGATCCGAGTGGCGCCGCCAGTATCATCAGCGTGGAAATTTTAACCGAGCGAAATGAACGCCTGACCGAGGCCCGCGTGACTATTCCAGCCACAAAACCCAAATTAATCTTGTATCGCGTTGAACCATTGACGAGTCCGGCGCGAGTACGCGCCTTAATCGGTGTCACCCCCATTGGCTCGGCCGAGACCACCTTGTTAGCCCAACCCTTCGGCTTCTCCTCGCTTGATCTCGCTAATCGCCGCGTCACCTTCGACTGGCTGGTTAATGGTGAACGAATCACGGCTCTGCGAGAAGACCAGCGTTTTTTCACTGTCGCGGCGCCCGCTTCGCCGAGTCTAAGCGGGAATCGAGGCGAGCCGAGTCAGGGTTCGGGCTCGCCTCGATCCGGCGAAGCGGGGGAAGTTAAACTATCGGTGACCGCTCGAAGCGATGCTTCGCCACTTCAGACGGCAACTCGCGCGGCGACGCTCGGTTTCGGCCTTTCCGAATTTAATTTTTAATATGCGCTCTTTTATTATCTCAATTTTAACCTTCTCGCTCCTGCTTAATTTTTCATTAAGTGTCACCACCACTTCGGCTGCCGTGGATTGCCAAATAGATCCCAATGATCCCAAAAGCGTGTGCCTTCTTCAGCCGGATATTGTCCCCGAGGCAGGAAAAACCGAATCAAGTTTGCCCCATTATTTAAGTCTCTTATTTAAAACCCTAATTGGCCTTGCCGGCGGGATCGCGGTCTTATTTATTGTGATCGGCGGCCTACAATATATTTTTAGTGAAGTGCCGGGAGTCAAGAGCTCGGGCAAGGAACGAATCAGTAATGCCCTGGTCGGTCTTATCTTGGCGCTTGCCGCCTATCTCATTCTCTATACCATCAATCCCGATTTAATAAATTTGAACCTGAAATTAAAACAGCTAAAACCTTCGAGCCAAGATCCAACGAGCCAAGATCCAAATTTGATAATTATCGGTTCAGAAGGATAATCTAAAAAATATGAACAAACGCTTTCTAATCTTCTTCTCGCTTATCATTCTCACCCTCGCTCTCATCGGCGGCATTATCTTCTGGGTGAAAATTAATGATCGCAACGATCAACCGGTGATACCCACCCCGGCCGAGACGCCGCTCACCGGCTTCCCCGTTTCCGACCCAAACACCAATCCGGAACCCGCCCCAATGGATGGTCCGGGCGAGCCACCTACCGCTACTCCTGATGTGCCACCCGCCATCACGCCGACCGGTTCGGCCGCCGCTACCGTCTTAACCAAACTCTCGCCGACTCCCGTCTCGGGCGCAGTTCTCTTATTTCGGACAAGTTCAACCACTCCGGCCACGATTATTTATCTCGAAGAAGCGACGGGTAATCTTTTTCGCACCGAATCCGATGGCCGGAATAATCAGAAGCTCACCGAGAATTCTTTGCCCAGGGTGGCTCGCGCCTGGTGGGGTCGCTCGCGTTTGGCCAAAAGCGATACGCTCACTTTGATCGCCCAATATCTCGACCATCAAGAAGCCGTTGTCACCCTACGAGGGACTTATAATCTCCTCGCCACCTCATCGGCGGAATTACTAGGCAACGCCATTCCCGGGGTCGCCGCTCATGGCCTTGCGATCGCCCCAGCCGGTGATCGCTTCTTCGCGCTCACTAACACTCCGACGGGAGTAAACGGCGCGATCACTGAAACCTCGACTGGTAAAGTTCGGACAATATTTACCTCACACTTTAAAAATTGGACCGTCAGCTGGCCCGCGCCTGCTATCATCACGCTTATGCCGCGCGCCGCCGCGGGGGTGTCGGGGACGCTTTATTTCCTCAATCCGACAAGTGGGGTTCTCACTCGTGTTTTAGCCGGCGAACTCGGATTGACAACTCTCGTTAATCCCGCCGGCACCAAAGTTCTCTACGCCCGAGGGTTGAGCGCGCTGCAAATTTATTCTCCACGAGATAATAAGACGACATCACTTACAATCGACACATTTCCCGAGAAATGTGTCTGGGCAAAAGATAATGTCACGATCTATTGCGCCGTGCCGAATGACCCGGCCGAGGCGCAATATCCCGACCAATGGTGGAGCGGCGAGGTGTCGTTCAATGATAGTTTCTGGCAAGTAAACACCGACACCGGGGAGGCCAAAATTGTTTTTGCCAATAACTCGGCCGGGGCTAATCGCCGCTTAGACGCGATCAATCTGATCCTCGATGAAACTGGTGAGCGATTGATTTTCACTGATCGCTCGACGGGCGAACTCTGGTCGCTTCCGAGTTTTTAATTTAATTATGGCCGATCCAACAACAGGTAAAAAAATTTTATTGGCGGAGGATGACAAGTTTCTCTCGACGGCGATGGCGGACAAGCTGGGTCGCGAGGGCTTCGTCGTCTTGCGCGCGATGAATGGGGTCGACGCGGTGGAGTTGGCTAAAACGGAAAAGCCGGATCTCATCTTGCTCGATATCATCATGCCGCAGAAGACGGGCTTCGAAGTCTTAAGCGAGTTGCGTCTCGATCCGACCACTCACAATATCCCGATCATCGTCCTCTCTAATTTAGGCCAAGAGGCGGACATTAAGCGCGCCCGCGATCTCGGGGCAATGGATTATCTGGTGAAGTCGGATGTGGAGATGAAGCTGGTGGTGGCGAAGATTAAAGAGGCGATGGCTCGCCTCGCTGAAGCTTCGGCGAAGCGGACGCGCCTCACTTCGCAGGCTTCGCCGAAAACTGCGCTCTAACATGCTCGACCTCTCGGCCGCTAAACTTAAAGAATTGCTCGTCCCCCCGGGGCATGTCTCACTCGTGGACTTCGAGACCGCGGCGCATGAGAGCGAAGAGAAGCGCGCGTCGCTCTGGGAAGTGCTCGTTGATCGCGATTTGATTCGCGACAGCGAACTCGCTCAACTCATCGCCGCGGCCTACGATCTCAAGTGGCTCGACTTGCGCCGTGTCGAGATCGAATCGCGGATCTTGAGTTTGATTCCGGAGTTGGTCGCCCGCCATCGCGGCGTGATTGCTGTCGGGCGGACTGCCCACGGTATCACGGTTGGCATGACTGACCCCGGCGACCTCGCGGCTGTTCACTTCCTCGAGAAGCGTTTGGGCGAGAAGATTATTCCCGCCCTCATTACTAACCGTGATCTCGAGACGGCTCTCACCCAATACCACGGTAGCTTGAAACAAGAATTCGAAACCACCCTCGACCGTCTCACCCGCTTCGACGCCAGCCTCGCCGAGTCTAGGCGGGAATCGAGGCGAGCTGCCGCGGTAGTGTCTAAAGACGAACGCAATAACGACACGATTAAACTGGTGGACTTGCTGCTGCGGTATGGGGAGCAGAATAAGGCATCGGATATTCATATCGAACCGTATCGCGAGAAAGTGCTGGTGCGTTTCCGCATTGATGGCGTGATGCACGATGTGCTTGATTTGCCGAAAGATTTGTCGGAAGTGATTCTGACGCGGCTCAAGATTCTAGCGAAGATGCGCACTGACGAACACCGCGCCGCGCAAGATGGTAAGCTCGAGTTCGTGGCCGAGGGCAAGGCGGTGGATGTCCGTGTCTCCATCTTACCCGTCACCGAAGGGGAGAATGCGGTCTTGCGGCTGCTCTCCGAGCAAAGTCGGAAGTTTAGTTTGACCGACCTTGGACTTTCGACGGTGGCGCTCACTATCGTCAAGCGGGCGATCGCTAACCCGCATGGAATGATTCTCGTCACCGGCCCGACCGGTTCTGGTAAAACGACGACGGTCTATGCCGTGGTTAAAATTTTAAATACCCGCGATGTCCACATTGCGACGATTGAAGATCCGGTAGAATACGACATTGAAGGCGTGAGTCAGATTCAAGTTAATTCCAAAGTTAATCTGACTTTTGGCAGCGGTCTCCGTTCGATCGTCCGTCAGGACCCGGATATTATTGTGGTCGGCGAAATTCGCGATGCCGAGACGGCGGGCATCGCCGTCAATTCAGCGATGACGGGTCACCTCGTCCTCTCGACGCTTCACGCCAACGACGCGGCGACGACCTTGCCGCGGCTGCTCGATATGGGCATCGAGCCCTTCCTCGTCGCCTCGACCGTCAATGTCGTCATCGCCCAGCGCTTGGTGCGTAAAGTCTGTGACCGTTGCCGGGTGTCGGGAGCCCCCTCCGAGGAAGTGAAGAAGTTAATCGCCCGTGAACCCGAATTGAAAGCTATTTTCAAACAGCGCGGTTATTCGTCGGTCGCGAAACTGACTTTCTACCACGGCCAAGGTTGTGAAGTCTGCAGTCACACCGGGTATCAGGGTCGTATTGGCATCTTCGAAGTGCTCGAGATGTCGGAGGAAATCAAGTCGCTGGTTGTTGGGCGCGCCGCGTCGGGTGAGATTGTGAAAATGGCTAAATCAGGGAAAACTCCGATGACCACCATGCTCGAAGATGGCCTCGACAAAGTTTTAAGCGGTCAGACAACACTCGAAGAAGTCTTGCGCGTGACGAAGATTTGATTTGCCCCGTACATTTTCTTGTCTAAAAACTTGATTTTGCTATATTGATGGCTTGGGTAAACGCGCGAGTGTAGTTCAGTGGTAGAACGCTGTCCTGATAAGACAGAGGTCGAAGGTT
>ERZ1292623.694-Hain-H51-01um-R1-694-length-34762-cov-4_pt1 | contig 34762 bp, 45 predicted proteins | sample MGYA00564398_ERZ1292623 | MGnify/ENA primary metagenome ERZ1292623 (study PRJEB36523, sample SAMEA6512633) | groundwater metagenome | collected 2019-01-07 | study: AquaDiva: Metagenomics assemblies of 32 groundwater samples
AAAACTACTGCCGAAGATAATTTTTCAGCAACAAGTCCAGGAAGAGAGGCCGAATATTTGATAACTATGCTAAGAGAACTTAAAGATAAAAGCAACTGGGAGAAATATTTCGGAAAAGGATTTGTAGAACTTAAATTCGTTAATGACTGGAAAAAAGCAAGTGGAAGCGATAACAAAGAAGGATGGGGTAAGTGGCAAAAACAGACATGGGAGAAGTACAATAGAAAGTTTGAAAGTAAAAAAGGGAACATAAATGAAATTATTCGCTTGACCAATTATAGAGTAAAGGAATTGCTTGAAGAGAAAAAAAGAGATGTCAAAAAATTCACAAAATATGTTTTAAATAAGCATGAAAAAGTTGCTCCGAAATTAAAACAAAACTACGAAGAAATGAATAGAAAAGTTGAAGAAACGAATGCAAAAATAAACAAATACAACTCAATAGTTGACGAAACAAACTCTAATTTTGCAGCACTAAGAACAAATCTCCAGAAAGCATCAGGAAATATAACTGATGAGCAGAGGAGAGCGGCAATTTCTTTAATACCTCCATTGTTCAAAAAAGTTTTAGAAGGAATTAAAGAAATTGAAAAACAAGGATTAGAAATTCGAAAAGAAATGAAAGAATACGAACCACTACTGAAAGATATGAACAAGCGGGAAATAATCTGGAATAAAATCGTCGGATATAGTGCGATATTTGAAGAACAATATGGATTTGAATTAAAGGAGGAACCTGCATAAAATGGCCGAAAACAAAGGCGAGTTTGTTTATTATGTAGTCATTGCTTTCCTATTCGGATATGCGGCATGGGATAAATTTCATATCGCAGGATTAATTGGACTGGGAGCAATCTTATTTTTCTGGTATACAAAAAGAGAATATTTTGCATCAATAGCAGGAGCTTGGGGGCTGATATATTTAATAAAACTTCTGATAATTGACATGAACCAATATTTCGTATTGGGGCTCGGAATACTGACGAGCATAATTTTTACTGGTGCGATGATGAAGTCAATGGAGCTAAGAGAAGCTCTAAAAAAACTTGATCTGGCACAAGAAGTTGCAATGCCTATATTTGGATGGGTTCTGGTCGGAATAATTTGGCTTGTTAAATTTCTGATTAATTTTTTGTTAGGACTTATCCCCGTAGTGGGAAGATACATAGCAGGCTGGATAATAAATTTACTCGAAATAGCAATATTTAGGCCAATAAGATTCATCGCTAATGCAACATGGATGATTATTCTGCACTATTTGGGAACGCTGCAAGTGGCGGGAGCAATTTTAGCTGGAGGTTTCCCAATACTAATAGGAATTTTGCAGTCGTTGCCAAAATCAATGTCACCGGCAATAACTCACACAGGATTATTACTAGCATGGCAAAAAATCGTTCTTGGAATGGTTGTGCTTGGAGTTGGAATCTATGCGAGACTCCAAGAAGGCCAGGGGAAAGATGGCGCTTTTGGCGGCTTTATTAAAAAAGAACTTCACAGATTGCTACTGAAAATTGCAGTCGTCAGAGATTTTGAATGGGTAAGAAATATGGGGAAAGGTGTTGGAAAACTTGAAGCGCAAGCCATGATGCTTGAATTTATTGAAGACCCAAGAATAAAAGAAAAAATAAGGGACAGACTTGCAAGATTGAAGCTGGCTTTAAAAATGAGAAAAGCTGACCGTGAATTTATTGAAAATGAAATGAAAGTAGAAATAACAACTTTGCTTTTGCAGGAATCCGCAAGAAAAAAACAAATACACGGCATAATGAATGCAGAAATCGGTGCAGGAGGAAAAGATCCAGTAATAGAATTTGAGAGAAAAATACTATTTTACTTAAAACTTGGGGAATGGAGAAAGAACAGAGAAATCGAAAATATGAAAGAAGAATTAGAACAATATGGACTTCCACTGGATGATAAAACGGAGTTAAAAATAAAAATGGCGCTTAAGGATAAATTGGATGAAACATACAATAACTTGAATACTACAGAAAAATATGCAAAATTAGTTGAAAGAATAATGGAGGAAATACAAAGTGAACACAAACAGCAATGATTCATTCATTGAGAAAAAGCTAAACAGCATAATTGCTGCCGGAAAAGCGCTTGAACTTCTTGAAGAGATAGCGATAGCTGAAAAAACAGAAAGAGATACTAAAAAAGACATTAAAAAAGGAGGCTTTGTTATTGAGGGAGGTAGGAGACAATCAATTATTGAAAAAATAAGAAGTATAGACCCGTCATTTGCAGAATCGCTAAAATCTGCAGAAAACAAGGATAAATTTATTGAACTAATAAAAGCAAGAATAGCCGATATCGATAGAGAACTGAGTTTAGTAAGAAAGCAAATAAAAAAAATATCTCCTAAAGAAGAAAAAACGCTCAATCAAAGCGAAAGAGTACTTGCGAAGTTCTGGAAAATATATGAAGAAATGCTATCAATTCAAAAAAACACTGTTGACAATCTAGAACTTAATAAAAAGTACGAATTTGAACTTGTTAGTGCTATGAAAGAAAGTAAACTAGGAGAGAAAATTGACTATTTCATCAAAGAAGCGGATAAATCGGTAAAGAGGTCAAGAGAAAACATAATGCTTCTGGAAAAAATGATTAACCTAATGGAAGAAATGGAAAAAATCAAACCAGATATTGCAAACATGGAAGAACGGATGATTTCGGAAGCAGAAGAGACAGAGGGCATAATAGAAATGATACTTTCCAAGTTAGGATTTAAAAGAAAACAATTAAATATCGAAAGAGGGCTAGAAGGAATAAGATGAAAAAAGTAACTGGATTTGTTATTGCGAGCTTGTTTTCAGTACTTAGTGCAGCCGCTCAAAATCCATTCCAGTCTTTTGCCGAAAATGCAAGAACGGGAGCATTATCCGACAGCCTAAAAAATATAATTTCTTCAGCATCTGCTATGCCAAATTATATCGAAGCTTTCTTAATATTCATCATACTCGGATTTGCATTAAAAGAAGGAGTTGGAAAAACATGGCCGGATTCAAAACACAAAGGAGCAATTTCCGTGTCCATGTCGCTTTTACTTGCGTTCGGATACTTGAGAAGTGAAGTTACACTCGGCGGATACATATGGTATGTACTTGGAACAGTATTAATTGGCATGCTGATTAATCATCTTTCAAATCCAAAAAAAGAGCTTTCAAAATCATTAATTTCACTCGCAATTGGATTTGCGGTTACATTTTTATTAATATTTGGAATAGGTTTTACCGCAGGCGGAACGGGGTTCAGTCTTCCATGGAAAAGTTCAACAGAACAAACCAGCCCGCTTCAATCAAGACTCATAATGAGTTCAACCGGATTATACATCTCCCAAGACCCTAATGAAAACTTTAGACTTGGAGAAACGGCATTAAAAAATGGACGATATGCCGAAGCAAGAAGATACTTTACAGAAGTTGCTTCTGCAGGAAATGTTCCCGGAAATAATAACTACAATAAAGCGTTCAGATACATAAATCCAGACAAAAAAGATGACTTAATATTTAAAAAAATGGTAGCAGACTACAGGGAAGCAATCATAGCGAGAAATGTTAGATTAAGGGATATTGCATTGGAAATTAAAAATAAAAATTGGGAACAGGGTTCTGCTGAATTAACGAAGGCCAAAGCTGAGGCAAAAATAGTATATGACGGAATTGCATCAAGAAAAAAAGAACTTTGCACCGAATTTGAATACAGAGGAGCGCCGATATGCAACTAACAGATAAAAAACTACCGGGAACATTGATGCTGATGCTAGTTGTTTTAATAGTTTCAGTTTTTGCCGCAGACAACGATATATCGACAGCATTGGATGATATTGTTTCGAAAATAAGCAGTCTCGATTTTACAGGAGTTAGCGAAGAAAAACTAGTTGAACTTGGGAAAGATGCCATAACCAACGCGAATGAAGCAGAGAAAAGATATGCAGAAATAACTGGACAAAAAATAGAAGAAGCCGAGAAAATTGCGGCGGAAGAAGCAAGAAAAGGGCAGAAAGAAGGAATTACATTCACTAAAATAAGAAATGCTGTGACAGATAATTATGAAAGAATAATATTTATCTTGACTATATTGGCAGCCATAATAGGTGGCATTTTAAAATACACAAATCTTGGGAAAAACATCCTGGGGAAACTTAAACTTAGAAAAAGCTTTGTTTCGAGAATGATTGCCTATATTAAAAAAGTTACCAGCAAGTTAAGAAAATTAAATTTAGCAGGGATGAACATAAGAAAAACAAAACTATTCAAGAAGCATAACGAAGACGTTGAAGAACTTCTCAGAATAACAGAGAAAGACCCGGCCAAAATATATACTGAGAAGGCATTAATATATGAATTAATTGCGAACGAGAAAGAAATAGAAAAAATAAACAAAGTATCTGGAAAAGAGATAGAAAGGTATGAGAAACTTCTTAAGAACATAAAGCCTGTATCGATAACAAGAATGGCAGAAGACTTAAACGAACAGAGAAAAACTGTTCAAAAAGTAAGAGAGGTAATTGTAAAAAAAGACTGGCAATCAAGCGAAGTTTACCTTAAAGGAATACCAATAGAAAATATCGAAAGAGACATGGACAAATTAATTTCGGATTTGACATTTGAAAAAGATTTTGTAAATAAAGAACTTTGGTCAGATTTGAACAAACTATCAACTGCAGTTTACTCATTAAAGCTTGCATGGTCTGCAGAAAATGTAATAATTGGTCAACAAAATAAAATACTTGATGCACTGATGAAAAACAAAATAGAAGGAACCGAACTAACTAATAGTATCGGCGCAATAAAAAAACTAAATGATAAATTAAAAGAAGTATATATCAGAGAAATTCAGCTTATGGGAACTCTCCTTGAAAAAGAAAAAATGTTCAAAGCTGAAATTGAAAGTGTAGAAAAAGGGGTGGCTGCAGAGATTGAAGAGTTGTGGAAAAAGTACAATATTGTCAATGCTGAATCCCTGAATGAGTCAAAAATATTTGAGTTAAATAATATTCCATATATCGAGGCCAAAAACTCAATTAAACTAAAAAAAGGAGAAATCAAGAAAATATCGGATTTAAAAAATAATGTGCTTGATTTCGAAAAAGAAGATGTTGAGACTTTACTCGGAGGGACTGGAAAATCAAAGTTAGGAGAGTGGTTTATCTCGGAGTTCAACAAAAGAGATTTGGCTGAAAGAATTGAAAGCATCGCAAGAATTTATCGTAAGAGGGGAGCAGAACCCGATACATTGCTCAATATAAAAACAAAATTAAAGAGAGAAATTGATGACTTCTATCCAGACTTAAAGTAATTACTCTTCATCATCATCAGACTGAACTGCAGCAACCGGCACATTTGCTGTTGCTTTTGTAGGAGTCATAACTAAGTATTTTCTACCGTCTTTTTCATCTATTTTATCAGATATACCTGAGATTCCTTTTCTAGAAAGAGCAGCTAAATCAGCAACTTTGCCGTCTACACAAGCAAGAGCGACAGGAAGGGAAACTCTGTAATTTCCTATCTTAACTAAAGTATTATTAGGATTAAATTTATGTTCTCTGCCAAAATCTCTTTGAGTAACTATATTTTCCAAAGGCATATCAAATCCTGGAACTTGAATAGGAGTAATGTAGAAAACTCTGTTTTGTTTTGCTTGTGTACGATTACCAACATAACATCCACCCACAAATGTAAGGGCTCCCACTGCAACATAAGGCAATAGTTTTCTAACCTTTCTGGACAATCTGTACGCCCATGATGCTCCATCGTTAATATCGTTCATAGTACGATATTGGGAGATATGCCGATATATAAATCTTTCGTTTTGTAGTTACTTATAAGTAGTTACAAATAGAAAGGTTTATATATGAGGTTCTCTAACTATTAACGATGAAAAAGACATTGGCAGCAGTCATTATCGCCGGATTAACCGGACTAACTGAACTATGCCCAGCAAACACCATTCAATCGAGATTGGTTGTTCAAGGCCAAACAAACCCAGAATATAGTTACAGATTGGGAGAAGAATCCCGTAAAAACGGAAAATATAAAGAGGCAAGAAAATACTTTAGTGATGTTGTGGCGGCGAGAAATACGCCAGAAAACAAACATTACAGACAGGCATTCAGATATATAAATCCGGACAAAAAAGATGATTTGTTATTCAAACAAATGGTCGAAGATTATTCGCAAAGAATAAAAGCAGAAAGTCTCTTACTAAGAGAACTTGCATCAGAATCAAAAACTTACGATAAAAACAGCCCAGAAAATAAAAAGTTAAAAATAAAAATGGCTGAAATTAGAAATGCAATTGATGATAAGACAAAAGAGCTGTGTGAAGAATATGAATACAGAGGAGTAAAATGCGAACAAATGAAAATTTAGAAACAAAAATAAATAGAAAAAATTCGAAAATATTGCCACTAATAGCAGCCGCAGGAATCGCAGTTGGAATTCCAGGAAATGCTCGTGCATTTGATTTTGGACTAGGAGGACTTTTTACAGCTCTTGCTCAGTCAGCAGGATCCATAATTAAAACAATAGGTAAAGAAGTTGGTCCAGCAGCAAAAGAGCTTGGAATAGGTTTAATTGATGCATCGAGAGACGTTACGCTTAGCGCAAAGGATGCGATAGGAGATGTTTATAGAGATGTTCAAGATGATTTTTGGTACAGAGATGCACAAGACAAATTTAGAACAAGCATAGATAGAATAAGAAATTATGAAACTATAAAGATGATTAATAGAACTTCTGAAGCATTAAAATATGCAGGATATGCTGAAGCAATAATGGCAAATCCAGATAAAATACCTCCACTTGATGGTGGAAGAGGATATCTTAGAGCTGCATATGACCTAAGACTGGCAGAAGAATCTTCAACATCAAGATATGAAGCAGAAAAGAAACTTCTTAAAGCAGAACGTGAAAGAAGAGACGCAGAAATATTGAAGGGCTTTGACCAGAGCAAAGGCAGAAAAACAAGCAATGGAAGTACTGACGCCGCTCCTAAAAAGAAAAATATGTTTGGATTCTAATTTATATTATTAATTTTTATTTTTTAATTATATTTATCTTAGATTAAATTTTAATTTAAAAAATAATTAGTTTCTAACTATGTCAAAGAACGGCGAATATGTATTTTTCTTTAAATCGACTGGATTTCCAAGAGAATAACTAATCTTTTGTTTCGGAGAAACAGCCTTAACGATTGGTCTCCAGCTCAAAATTCCATCAGAAACATAAAGTAATCCGTCATTTGATTTAGTCATAAATGAAATGCTGTCTGCATTTTCAAAAGTAAGTCTTTTTCCTGCAAGTGTCGTATAATACGGAATATGCTTATCTTTTACTCCATTAGGCAACGGCTTCAAAAGACTGTCTTTTAATTTCAATGAATAAATATCAGATTTTCCATTGATATCTTTTCTGACATAAGCCAGAGTATTTTCATCAATCCACGCCATTCTTCCAACAAGTTTATCGATTGAGCTCTTCAAAAATATCTGATCGTAAGCTCCAGAATCAGTATCAATACGGATATATTTTCTATTATTTCCATTTTTAGCGCAAACGACGGCCAATTTTTTTCCACCAGATTCAATCACATCTAAATCTGAAAAGTCTACTTTGTCTTCGAGAATTGTATTAATATTACTTCCGTCTCTGTTTACAAGAACTAAAGACTCCAAATTATTACCTTCGTTGTTTATTAAAATAAGTTTATTTCCTATTAGTTTGTATTCTTCAGGAGATACGTCCTTCATAATCAAAGAAATTTCGTCCCCTGATTTCGAATAAAGATTTCCGTCCTTCATGAAAAATGTGCTATTGTTAAAATATCTTGGATTTTTTATTTTTCCGTATTTAGCTGCAGTACTGGCAGTAAAACTTGTCGAAGAATTATTTGTAAGACTTTCAGATATTAATTCATTTCCAACTTCATATATTAAAGATTTTCCTGCAAGAGATGAAGATATTGTTTTTTCTGAAGTTGTTTGAGTTGGTAAAGATTCATATTTAGGAGTTTCTATTGCTTTTGTAACTGGCTTAGGTTTATTTCCTGCACAACCTGCTATTGCTAGTAAAGATGCCAATGCTATTGCTGATTTGATTGGTTTCATACTTAACCTAACGTAACACTCCTTTATATATCTTTCGTTTTGTAACTACTTATAAGTAACTACATGTTAAACCAAGCCCAGAAGCTCTTAAACCCCCGAAATGTTTATAAAGAGCCTTTGCCTAAGAAGGAGAAAGAGGTATTAAAATGGGCATATTAGACTATTTCAAAAAGCATTTCTTTCGTGTAGAAACGGAAGCAAAACACATCCACAGCTATCCTGAAGGAGTTCTAGGTAAAAAAGTTGAAGTAAGATTCTACGAAAAAATAAAAGCAAGAAGATCTGCAACTCATGCAGTTAAAGAAAAAAACGCAATAGTCAGAGAAATAGTCACAATTTTCAGAGATATAAAAGAACATAAAATAAATGATGTTAGAGAAGATACCAACAAAGCAATAAGAACAATAGCAGATGGTTTGCAGCATTGTTACAATGTTGAATTCGAAAAAGATTTATTAGCAAAAATGGATTTCGAAGATATAATTGCAATCATGAATAGGCATGGCCAAGAATTAGATAAAGACCAACTAAGATTTCTACTGAAAGAAGTGGCAGATATAAAACAAGTATTAGCGCATGATGAAAGAAAATATTTAGACGAGTTAGTTGCCTCCATAGAAGGAAAAGAATTAGTAGAAGGTGCATTAAACAGAGCATTAATCGGATACAAAGTAAAAGGATTATTTTCTCCATTAAGACCAATGCTAGAGTGGTGGGCAGAAAGAACTCTTGCTAAAGAACCATTCAAATTGGAAGCTAGACTGGAGAAATTAAGAGCGAGAAAAAATGGATTTACAATGGGAGATATTCATGAATTATTAAAAATTGAAAAGAAATTTGCACAGAATTTTGAAAAACTTTCAAGAGATATGTCAATTTTCAGCTTAATGCTAATTAGAACTGCTCATCAAATTGCAGATGAAATAGCAGAAGCAAGTTCTGAAAAAAGATATGATTTGCCAAGTGCAATGGAAGCATTATCTTCAGAAATATTTGCATTACTCGATGAAGAGCACACTGCACTTAAAAGTTTGAACAAAGCAAGATTACAATTAACAGATCTTGCTGAAAAAGCAGAAGAATCGATAGAAAGAGCACTACAAAAAGAAAAGAAATTTGCAGGAAGATTAGTTCCTGTTCCGGCTTAAAATGAACAAAAAAGCAATGATGGAACCAAAGGATTGGTTTAGCGGTTTGGTAGGAATTATTGTTTTTGCAGTAGGTTTAATCCCATTATTAGAACAATTCAACGTAGTTAACTGGGGAATTTCAGAATTCTTAAGTGCAGGACCATTTATGAGTGCCGTTCCTTTTATTTTAGCAGTATTAGGTTTCTATTTAGCAATTGAATCAATAATAGAACTTACAAATTCAAATCATATCGGTTGGTTATCGTTCTTTGTTGGTGTTGTTATTATGGCAATTGGAATATTGTCTGCTCTGCAGTCATTCGGAATAGGACCAGGATTATTTGGATTAGATCTACCTGTTCTTGTTTATAACATAATCTTCATCATCGAAGGATTATTTTTAATGATCGCAATGTTTGCAATGGAATTATAAGATGGAAATTATTCTAACGAAAAAACCTAAAGATGTCATATTAGTAGAAGGTTTTCCCGGATTTGGATTAATTGGAACAATTGTTACTGAATATTTAATTGACCATTTAGATTGTGAATCAATTGGAACAATAGTAAGTGAAGAGATTCCTCCAATGGTTGCCTTGCACAAGGGAGAAGTTGTTCAGCCAATTGAAATTTTCTACAATAAAAAATTTAACATTGTATTTCTTCATGTCGTAACGAATCCAGCAGGATTAGAGTGGCAGTTCAGCGAAGTTGTCTTAAAATTAGCCAATATGCTCGAAGCAAAAGAGATTATTTCAGTTGAAGGAGTCGGAAGTGCCAATCCTGACGACAACCCTAAAACATTTTACTATTCAAACAGTGAAAAAATAAAGAAAGACTTCCAGAGATTAAATGTTGATGAACTCAAAGAGGGAGTAATAATGGGAGTTACTGGGACAATTTTATTGAAAGCGAAGAACACTAAACAAACAATGAGCTGTATTTTTGCTGAAACTCACTCCGCAATGCCAGATTCAAAAGCAGCAGCAGCGGTTATCAGAGTTATGGATAAATATCTCGGATTGAATGTTGATGCTAAGCCATTAGAAAAACAAGCTGAACAATTTGAAAACAAGTTAAGGGCAATTATGACTAAAGGCAAGGAAGCTGTTGAAGTTCAGCAGAAAAAACAATTAAGTTACATGGGTTGATTTCTGTATAACATTTGTATACTAGACTAACTTGTAGGAATTATCCCTTAATCAAGCCTGGAACTTGTTTCTCTGTCGGGATTATTGTTTAATTTGCATGCAAATGCAAAGTTTGATTCAAAACGCGGGGGTAAACAGTTAGTTAAGGTTGAACTAATTTGTCGGGATAATCCCAGAATAGAAGAAATCATTCCGACTACGTCGGGATTATGCACGAATGTTGTGATTTTGTGCAAAACATAGTTCTTCTTGAAAATACCTAATTTGGAGATTATGTCGAATGATTATTTTTGGTGAATTTTTTTATGATTTGTAAATAAATTAAACCATCATTTGTGCCTAGGTGCGATTGATTGAGTCATAATTTGGTTCACAATTGGATTTCAGACATAATATATAAGTTTTGATTAAAACTTTTAATCTTCCACTAGACAACCGCGCGTGAGGCTTATTAATCCGTCGGGATAATATCTAATATAGAAAACAAAATACCGAATAAATTCGGTTAAGAGGTAAAATATGTCAACAAAAATAGTACTAACGAATCATGAACCAAACATGAATCCAACGGCAGATGAGCTTAGTAAAGTCATTATGCACAGAATGGGGTTAATGCCGAGAAAAGAAGGTTCAACAGATAAAATGCAGAATGTTCTTGTAGAAATGTATGAGAAAATGAAATCTGCACAGAGAGAAAAACACCCAGAAGCTGCCGTAATGACGGTAGAGGAGATGGGACTGCATGCTGGAATAACGAGGCAAACTATGTATGATTATTTGAAACGTTGGGTTGAACTTGACTTGATCAATAAAACATCCTACATTGCCGATGGGAAGGTTATAATCGGCTACAAGCTCAACGGAAACACATTAGAAAGCGCGTTTGAGAAATCTGTGCAAAGAATTACAAATTATCTCGAGACTTCGATGAAGTATGTTCGAGAGTTGCAAAAATTAATTAAAAACGAGAAAATATCAGCTTCACAGCATAAAAACCAAGAAAATAGTGTTTTTGATTAAATACTTTAAGCTTTTTATTAAGTTGATAGAATTATGTTTATAATTACCGATTAAAAGATTTAATCATTCGGAATAATGCACGAAAGAGATTATTTCGACAAGAGTATGCAAAATCCACTAATCCCGAATAGATTAGACAGAATTCCTACTAAATTTTTCTTTACAACTGTCGGCATTATTTCGACATTAATTTGAAGTGAGACATTGGTATCAATAAAACGTATACTGAATATTTTCAGTATAGAAAATAAATAAGGTAATATATAGTTGTATTTAGTTGTCCCGATGCAGACACATTACGACCCGGTTGAAGCGGGGAAAAGAATTAGAAAAGTGAGAGTTAGTTATGGCTACAGCCAAAAAGAATTAGCTGAAATTAGTAGTGTTACTCCTGGCTTCATAAGTATTCTCGAGAAAGGAAAGAGGGTAATGTCAATCGATACCTTGCTTGGTATTTGCGATACCCTTGAAACAACCCCAAATCATGTTCTCGGGTATCAACTGATTCAGACAAATGCACCTAGCAAAGAGCAGAAATATCTTACTGCAATACGGGCCTATAAAAGAAGCGACCAAAAACCAGGGGATGTTGTTAAATTATTGAAATTTCTAGTTTCTCTGACAAAAAAGTGAGAATTAGAATCCTTCCATATCGATTTTCAAAATATTTTCTTTGGCTTGCAATTCTTTGAATTTTTTATCTAATCTAAAAAATGACTGACCATCAATCTGCCTTTCAAGAATTGGAATTCCTTTGTTGATTATAGAAAAAATGTGAGCCTTAACAGCTAATTCTGTTAAACCGGTTCGCATTGAAATGTCAGTATAACTCAAAGGAGTTTGTTCAATCGAATAAAGAACCATAAACACATTTTTCTCGGTTTCAGAAAGTGAGACTTCTCCCTGTTTGGTCATTCTAGAAAGCATCATGTGAATTTCATCAAATCTTTCTTGTAGTTTTTCAAACTTAGATTCTAAATCTTCTAAATGCGTAGAATGTTCTTGAAGCTCTTCAGTATTATCGTTTATGGATGTTAGATGGTCGTCCATTTCCCCTTTAACAGCCTTAAAAGCCGATTTTACGCTCTTTTCTACTTCCCTTAACCTGGCGTCCTCTTTATTGAACTTAAACATAAAACCCCCTTCTTTTTCAATAGAGAGTTATTATAAAAATTTATGCATTTACATTATAGGCTCTGTAGAAAATAACGCCGCCGTCTTGCTGCGAGGCTTCCAATGGACAAATAATAAAGCATTTTCCGAGGTTCCAGATAGGAAAATGCAATATAAATCAGTATAACAAGCCGAGCTGACGCGGAGTTATTTTCTATTTTCTACAGAGCCCACATCATAGTAACATTTATAAAGAACCTATTTTCAAAGAATAATATGCAACTCGAATTTCTTAAAGATGAAAAGGAAGAAGCAAAGGTGAGATTCCCGAACGAAAATTCTATTTTCGCTAATGCAATAAAAGATGAACTTTGGCTTACGAAAGGAGTAGAAATTGCAACTCTAGACAAAAGACATCCACTAGTTGGTAAACCGGAGCTCGTAATTCAGGGAAAAGAACCTAGAAAATTGATGAAAACAGCTGCTCAAAATCTTAAAAAGAAAGTAGAAGATTTTGAAAAAGCTATTCTAAAAGAAATATAAATTATTTTTAGTTTATTATTAAAACGAAGATCTTACAGATGTTTGCTTAGCTAAATTCTATTCGTGATAATTACAAACTAAAAAATAAATAAAAAGAAATTAACTAAATACGCCGAATAATCTTGAAAACAACGTTCTAACCCATGCCCAGAACGATGCCTTGGTTTCTGTTGTTGCAACTGTAGCTTTTACAGACTCTTTCTGAGTTGTTGGTGCAACTATTCCAGCTTGTCCTACTCCAGCTGAACCGCCAGATGAACCTGAACTTGCTGCTCCCGTTTGAGTCGAAGTGGCAGTTGCAAAAATAGGAGTAGTTGTTAAAGGAGTTGTTGTTACAACTGGTGTTGTAGTCGTTGTTGTGGTTGAACTGCTTCCACCACTAGAACCTCCACCTACCTCTGAAGTCGGCTGAAGTGTAGCCATGGAAGACGATTGATTCTTACATCTTGCATGTGCCACTGTTCTATCACAAAGAGTGATGTTATAGTAGTATATTGTATTTGAAAGCAAGCCTGACAGTGTAACAGTATGATTGTATGCTTTTTGAGCAACACCAGTTGAAAATGGTAAACTCAAATTGCCAGCGTGACCGTATCTAAGCGTATAATTTGTAAAGTCGTCTGTGTTAAAACTGAACACGAGCGAATTCGTAGTTGAAGCATTACTTGTTTTCAAAATATTAGGTAACTTAGTGTCATTAACATAAATAGTTGAACTATTAGTCCTAGAGTTTCCTGCTACATCAGTACAATTCACAAGGAATGTATGATTTCCTGGATTTGGATAACTTATCGAAACGTTAGCATGTCCTTTGCCCTGCCCACCAACTCCTTCATTAGGTGTGAATTTCATATTTTTGGTGAACGCACCATCTATGAATAACTTACAACTGCCACTAGTAAGAGTTTGACTAATTCCGGAATTGGTATCGTTAACTGTCGCATTAATGTTATTGTACGCATCCTCCTGAATAACCGTCTGATGTATTTTGGATACATTTGGCCTTACATTATCAACGGTAAATATTCTGCTGCTGCTTATTCCTTCAATCGTAGCGTTATCGATGCAGGTAGTGTTCCAAGTATAATGTCTATTAATCGCAAATGCTGTTGTATAATTTGCTCCTACCGAACTAGCATTAGTTGTAAGAAGGTTAGTCCTGTTTCTTCCGATACCGGTTATTCTTATGCTACAGTTAAGATATTTATCACGATCGTTAGATACATTCCATGCAAACGTTTTTGACGTTGAAGATGAGTTTAATCCACTTGCTGGAGATGTTAATGAAACAGTTACTGGGTTTCTATCAATTATCAAGATATTTGATACGTTCGTACTCGTATGTCTCGACCCAGTTCTGTTTAAACAGCTGATATTCCAGTAGTGGGTTGCATTTGTGAATGAATGATTTGCCTTAATTGTCATTGACCTGTTAATCTTATTCACAGCCGCAGCATTAGAAAAATTGAATGTTCCTCGTTTTACTGAATCAATAAATAATGTACAATTAACCTTTGTTGTTGCTATCGTCCCAGTATAATTGAACCTAAATGAAATTGAATAATTTGTTCCGTTTGTATAATTATATTGTGCAGGACTTATTAGTCTAACCGCCGAGAAAGCAATCATAGTAAAAAGTGTAACAAGTAACAATCCAAGAATGAAACCATTGCGTGCTTTCTTCATTTAAACATCCTCTCTAGAACAGATTAGAAATGCTTTCCTTTATAAATCTTTCGTCTAGACGTTAAATCTTCTCTCTTATTTAGTGACTAGTCTATACTGTATATTATATACTATGGTAAAAATATTTAATAAAGAATATTCGAACTATTACTTCCCAAATCTTCTTTCTCTTGAATTAAATTGGTTAACTATCTTCTTTAAATCTAATTTTTTGAAGTCTGGCCAAGTTTTACTCAAAAAGAACCATTCAGAATAAATGCTCTGCCAAGGCAGGAAATTTGATGTTCTTTGATCTCCGCCAGTTCTAATAATAATTTCCGGTTCTGAACTCAGATATAAATTGTCAGAAATTATTTTTTCATTTATATTTTTTATTTTCTTTTTAACTATTTGCTTAACAGCATCAACAATTTCTTCTCTCCCGCCATATCCAAATGCAAAATTAACTTTCAACGTTTTATTATTTTTAGACTTTCTTTCTAATTCTTTAGCTAATGTTTGTATCTTCTTTGGAAATAAATTCATTCTTCCAATGAAATTAAACTGAACTTTTGGATTTTGTTTAAGTTTATCAATTGCCTTTTTGAAGAAAATTTCAAACAGCTTCATTAAATAATTAAACTCACCTTTTGTTCTTTTGAAATTTTGCATGGAAAAAGAATAAAGCGTTAGCTCTTTTATTCCAAGCTCGTCTGCCCAGTCAAAGAGCTTTTCAACCTTTTGGGCTCCGAATTCATGACCTCGGTATAATGGAAGGTTGTGCTTCTTGGCATACCTTCTATTTCCGTCAAGAATGATAGCAACGTGGTTTACTGGCATGATATACCAGCCATATAACTCTTTTTTAAAGCTTATGAACTCATAGGCTCTGTCCTAAGAGTCAATTTTTAGCATCAATATGTGAGGCTTCATTATGTTAAACGACAGGCATTTTTCGGGGTTCCAGATAGAAAAATGCTTTATAGATTATTTTCACAAGCCGAACCGATGCTAAAAATCATAGTAATCCAGAGATTTAGGACAGAGCCCGCCCCCCATAGCAATATTTATAAATACCTTCAAAACTCAGAATCATATCCCGATTAACTATCAGCCTAGGCTTATAGAAGGGTCAAAAATGGATCAAAAACAAGCATTAACGGCATTGAATAAATTAAAAGAAACTTCTCCTAAAAGGAATTTCAAACAAGGAATTGATCTTATTATTACTTTCAAAGATATTGACATGAAGAAAACAGATAATCAATTAACTCTGTTTGCCAATATCCCACATCCGCCAAAAGAATTCAAGATTTGCGCTTTGGTTGGACCTGAAATGAAGGAAGAAGCTAAGCCTGCAGATAAAGTTGTTCTTCTTGATGAATTTGAAAGGTATAAAACAGATAAAAAAGCAGCAAAAAAACTTTCAAATGATTTTGATTTCTTTGTTGCACAATCAAACTTAATGGCTCAAGTTGCGGCCTCATTCGGTAGACTTTTAGGTCCTAAAGGAAAAATGCCGAATCCAAAAGCAGGAGGAGTTGTTCTTCCAAAAACTAACCTTAAACCAATCGTTGAAAAACTTAAAAAAACGGCAAAGTTAACTTCAAGAAATACCTTAATGGTGCAATGTTCTATCGGAAAAGAAGATATGGATGAAAATAAAGTTGTTGAAAATGCTGTTACAATTTACAATCAAGTTTTACATGCAATGCCGCAGGAGAAAAACAATATCAAAGAAGTTATGCTTAAATTAACAATGAGCAAACCGGTGAAAGTGGAATGACGAAGCACAAAGTAAAAATAACTCCGGACAAGAAAAGACAGGTTGATGAGTTTGCAAAACTTTTAGCAGAATATCCCATAATCGGAATCATAAATTTAGAATCAATGCCGAGCAAGCAATTGCAAGCATCAAGAGGAAAATTAAGAAAAGACGTCATTATAAAAATGACAAAAAGAAGATATTTGAAATTAGCAATAGATAAAGTTAAAGACAAGAAACCGGGAATTGAAAAAATATTAGAACACTGTGGCGGAATGCCTGCATTAATGTTTACAAAAGAAAATCCTTTCAAAATTGCGAACACAATAAAAAGATCCAAATCAAAATCACCAATTAAAGCAGGACAAAAGGCTCCTTTTGATATAATTGTTCCAAAAGGACCAACTCCTTTCTCACCGGGTCCTGTCATTTCAGAATTAGCTGGATTAAGAATCAAAGCCGGTGTTGAAGCTGGAAAAATCGCAATCAAAGAAGATGCTTTAGTTTTGAAAGAAGGAGATGTTTGTTCAATGCCACTTTCAAGCATGTTAATGAGATTAAGCATTGAACCAATGGAAATTGGATTAAGTTTAGTTGCAGTTTATGAAAATGGAATTATTTATGGAAAAGATGTATTATCAATTGACGAAGTTAAATTAAAATCAGATTTCACCTTGGCACACACATGGGCATTTAATTTGGCCATGGAAGCTGAAATTATAAACAAACAAACAGTAGAATTCATGCTGATGAAGGCAGAAATGCAGGCACAAGCTTTGCAATCTGCGTCACAATCAAAATCAACGGAGGAATAAAATGGAATATGTATACGCAGCATTGTTAATCCACAAAGCGGGACATAAAGTGGATGAACATAACCTGAAAAAAGTATTGGAAGCTGCTGGTACAAAAGTAGACGATGCAAGAGTTAAAGCAACTGTTGCTGCTCTCGATGGAGTAAACATTGATGAAGCAATAACAAAAGCTGCGGCAATGCCTGCTGCAAGTGCTCCTGCTCAAACTGCTGGACCAGCCAAAAAGGAAGAAAAGAAAGACGAAAAGAAATCAGAAGAGTCAGCTGCTGCCGGACTAGGCGCACTATTCGGCTGATTTAGAGTATCTTTTTTTCAAAAATGAGAAAACACATACCATGGACAACGACCGAGACCTTAATAGTTTGAAGAACGAACTTAATCAAACAGACAAGAAAAAAGAAGAATTGTTTGCACAAAGTAAAGAAAATAGAAATAAGTTCAACGAATTAAGGTCTAAACTTAATCTTCTTAAAAAAGAAAGAAACTCTTTAACTGATTCTGTTAAAAAAATTAAAACTGAAAGAGACGAGCTTAACAATCAATTGAAAGTTAAGATTGATAATTTTAAAAAAATAGCACCTCCCAAAAAACAAGAAAAACCAAAAGTTCAGGTTAATGTCAGTTTTATCAAAAAAGAAATTAAAGCAATGGAATATAAAGTTGAAACGGAAGGATTAAGTTTTGATAAAGAACAAAAATTGATGAAAATAATCAAGGAAAAAAGAAAACAATTAGAAGAAGCTAGCCCTCATGCTGGATTAAATCCTGAAGCTCGGAAACTTTCTGATGAAATTGATTCTATAAGAGCTAAGGCTGACGAAAAACATAGAGAGATGAGAGTTAAAGCAGATGAAAGCCAGAAGAAACATGAAGAAGTTATTTCAATTTCAAATCGGATGATTGAGTTAGACAATAAACAAAAAGAAGTTGAAATTGAAATAAGAGAATCTAAACAGAAAATAAATGAAACTAATGAAAAGCTTGGAGCTAAACTTGAACAAGCAGTTGCACATAAAAAAGAATATCACAAAGAAGCACCAAGAAGAGAGCAAAAACAGCACAGAAATAACAGAAGAGAATATCCGAGACATAAAGATGACAGAAGAGATCATGGTCCGAGAGTTAACATTGAACAAATGCAGCACAAAGCTGAAGAAAAATTAAAAAAAGGCGGTAAATTGACGACAGAAGATTTACTTGCTTTTCAGAATAAAAAATAGTTACTTTTTTCTAAATAAATACTTAACTCCGAATACCAAATAAAGAATAACTAAAATAATTAATATAATCGGAAGCATAATCAGCCCCAAAAACAAGAAAAACATTATTATTAAAATAGCAACTATCAAAAACAATAATCCAACGAAATAATTCTTTGTTGTGAAGACTTTAATCATTTATCCCATGTTTTATTATCTTTTTCATTATCCCATAATTCTTTCATTTTCTCTTTTTGTATCTCGCAGAGATATTTATCGGATTGTTTATTTGTGACCATTTATGTTCCAGATATTCCTTCAAATAGATTCTGCTTTGTCTATTTAAATAAACCTCTCAAAATCCGCAAAGCTTATAAATAAGTAAAGCTTACTTTATGCTATGGTAATTGAAGAAATTGTAAAAATAGGAAAGCGAGGACAGATAACACTTCCAACAAGAATAAGAAAAACGGAACATCTGAAAGAAGGTGATTTCTTGGAAATGGCTGACGTTGGCGGAGTCATAACCCTGAGAAGAGTTGAAAAAACTCCAACAGTGATTGATTTGTTCAAAGAAGTTGGAGAAGCATTAAAACGAGAGGGCATAACGACAAGAGAAAAAGCCCTTAGACTCGCGGAAGAGGTTAAGAGAGAGGTCTCTTGATAAAGGTTGTTCTAGACACCAATGTATTTGTTGTAGGATTTATCGATCTCGCACAAGGAATAGAATCTGCAGAGGTTAAAATACTAAAGAACCTTCTCAATAAGAACAATACTATTTTACTTTCTATTCCAATTGAAGAACAAATAATGAGAGTTATTACAAGAGTCAAGGACAAAAACTTTGCAGGATTAATTAGACATACAATTTGGTCAGATTTTGCGGCTGAATTCGTGGATGTGGATAAAAATAAAAGAACTATTGAAAGTTTCAAAAATAAAGTACCAAGAAAAGACTTGGGAATTTTCTTGACAGCGTTTATTGGAAAAGCCGACTATTTAATTTCAAACGATAGAGAATTTTTAGATTCAGCATCGAAATGCCAAAATGAATTTAAGTGCATTAGCCCGAATGAATTTTTGAATTTCTTAGAATAATTAATCACATTATTTCCCCCTTCAAGTCCAAATGACTCGCATCTTTTATCTTAACATTGACTTCATCTCCAATCTTGAAGTCTCCTTTAACAATAATCTGTTTGTACGAATCATTCTTTCCAATCCAAGTATTATTTTTTCCTTTTTCAGTGATTAATATTCTTTCTGTTCTGCCAATCCATTTCTGACTGTTTTCTTTTGCAATTTTCTTGAACAAATTCATAACCTCAATTGTTCTTCGTTTGGATTCTTTTCCATCAACTTGCTTCATTTTTGCAGCGGGTGTACCAGGACGTGACCAAAATCTTGAATAATTTATCATATCTGGTCTTGTTTTCCTTATAACATTCATAGTTTCTTCAAAATCTTTTTCAGTTTCCGTTGGAAATCCACAAATAATATCAGTTGCGATTGAAATTTCGGGTATTTCTCTCCTAAATGCAGAAACAATCTTAACAAAATCTTCTGCAGAATAACCTCTCTTCATATCATCTAGAACTTTATCCGAACCTGCCTGCAAAGGAACATGAATGAACTTTAATATTTTATCGTTCTTCATTACGTTGATTAAATCATTTAAATAAGGAAGCATATGCTTCGGATTTCCCATTCCTACTCTAATTTTGAAATCTTTTTTAATAGTTAAAATTTGTTTTAATAATTCAACTAAGTTCGTTTTGATATCTAAGCCATAAACAGAATTATCTTGTGAAGTTAACCAAATCTCTTTTGTATTATTATCAACTGCATTTGAGATATGTCTTACAATATCTTTTATTGAATAAGATTTTAAGTTTCCACGAGCGTGTTTTGTCTTGCAAAACGTACAAGCATTCAAACAACCTTGACTTATCGTAACAATCTCAATAAATTCATTTTTTCTTACTTTTGGAAGATTTAGCCGTCCTTCATCTTCTCGTTCTAGGAAAGAAACTACTTTGCACTTCAGTGTGGCTTCAACTGCTTCAACAATTCGTTTAATTTGATACGTTCCAACTTTAGAATAATTCTTGAAATCGTTTAATTGTGATTGTGGGATACACCCGGCGATGATAACTTTTTTATCAGAATATTTCTGCTCTAATTCATTTAATCGTCTTTGGAAAGAACTAACGGAAGGTGATTTTACGGTGCATGTATTGACTATGACTACATCAGAATCTTCTAGATTATTAACTAATTCAAAGCCTTCTTTCCTAAGTAACCCCATCATTACTTCCGAGTCTGCTACGTTTGCAGAGCAACCCTGTGTTATGAAATGAACTTTTACCATGTAACGAACCCTTCAATACAAAGTTATAAGCTTTTGGTCTAGTATCCTTTTGGTGACTAAAAAGACAATCGTTATAAAATAGCTGAGTTGGGAGCAAGTATGCCATATCAATTAAATGATAGTAAGATACGGAAAATCGCAAAATACTATGAAGAATACAAAGCCAATTCTTCTTTAAATCATGAGAAGATTGGACGATTCTGTGAAGTAAGCCCCATTACTGTGAAATACTATTTTATGGCCTTTGATAATCACGGGATAGAATCTGTTGTAAATAGAAAGATAAGTCCGCACGATCATTTTGTAAATTTAAATAAAAATAAAACTTTGAAATATGCTCTGCGTGCAAAAGAACTCGAAGAAAAATCAAAAAGAACTCTCAATGCTTCATTCAGATCTTATTTGAATATGATTGAAAAAGAAGACTTATTTGAGAAAAGAGCCACATATGGCGGAACGATAATTAAAATAATATTGGATGAGAAACTCAATACAGAAAAAATAACAGCAGCAAGAGAAATGGAAGTAACTGCAAGCTCACTCACAAGATACTGTGGCGGAGAAAGAGTTCCGAGAAACAATAAAACTAAAAAATTATTTAGATTCTTAGAACTTCCTGAACACATAACGACGCTGGATGACATATTCGAAATGATGCCAGATCTTACGACATCAAAAAACGTAGAACTAGATTTAAGAATTTATTTAAAAGAACAAAGAATAATTTAAGCCTTAATTCTTTCCATATAACCGCATTTACCGCAAGATTTTCTATCTTTGTGATGTGCAAGCAAAGAACCTTCACATTTAGGGCATAAACCGCCCTTTCTGATTAATTTGTTTCCTTCAACTTTGTAAGCTTTGTAAATCTGATATGATTTTCCTTTTGCTACTGCCTTTGGAGCTGCTTTATTTGGTGCTGCCATTTTACTGAGCTGCCACCACTTTCTTTTCTAGCTTCGGAATATTGAATCCAATTTTAACTAGCATTTTTCTCTCTTCAATTCTGTTTCTTTCTTCTTTTGTTTTGTATGAATAAGCAAGAACTTTAGCTTTGTGTGTTCCAAAAGCAACTTTAATGTTTTTTACAACAACCAAATCCGGTTCTACTGATAATGATTTAGCGATTGTTTCAAGTACTTCTTTTCTTGGAGGAACTCCTTTTTCAAATTCCAAATCTGCTTCTACTTTATGTCTTGATAAAAGCTGTTCTTCGTGGTTTTTAGTTATTTTCAGTTTCATTTTATCTGCACTTTATTGCATATTCTCCGTTTTCGTGATAATTGCCTTTCTTTGCAATTTCTGACTTTGAAGCATCAACAATATTTATTTTACCCTGACAGCTTGCAGCTACGTCCGCCGAATGGCATCTAGGACAAACATCTCCTTCGTAAAATAATTTATCTCTCTTGCATAGTTTCTTTTTCATTTTTCACCTTGTGAAACCCAATTTTGACGAAGTCAAAATGGGCCCATCTCGACTTTGTCGAGATTGGGAGTTTGCACGGCTTTGCCGGGCATTATTTCTTAGCTTCCTTCTTTGTAGGTTTTTCAGCTTTTGATGGAGCTAATTTCTTATTTTTATCGTCTTCAAGCCACTCTAGCTTTCCTAAACCTGGCTGCCTCATAGTCAATCCTAATTTTGGATTTGTAAGATCTTTAAATGAAACTGCAACGACTCTTGCTCTGCATAAATCTCCAACTTTTAATGCTCTCTTTGAATCTCTTCCACTCAAAACTTTTTCTTTTGAAAATGTAACGAAGTCATCCATTGTTTGTGAAACGTGAATCATTCCTTCAATTGGACCTAAATTAATGAATGCACCGAAATCAGCGATATCTTTTATGCTTCCGTTCAAAACTTCATGCATTTCTGGTTTGAAAGTTAATAATTCGAAAGTCGATTCGTAAAATGAAGCACCATCGCCCGGAATAACAATTCCTTCTCCAACTTCATTAATTTTTGAAACATCAATTACAACGCCTATTTCTTGGCTTATAAAACCTGAATATTTATCTTTGACAACTTTTAGAACAGATGAAGCTACATCCTCATTAAATAAATTGGGAGGAACTCTTATGTGGTCCTTGACGGTTGTTTTGTAAAACATTTTAATCCATTATCAGATGATTTTTCTGCCTCAACAATATTGTCCTAACCCCTTCCTTTTTAAGCTTTAGTCTTAGCTCTTTGTCATTTGTAGCGACAATATACCCCTTTAAACCAAGGATAATCTTATCTACGTAGTCTTTAGAGGTTGTTTTTAAAGTCTTCGGTTTTTTGGCTTCTAAAATGGCCTTGGCAAGCCTTGCGGCGGCCTTCTCCTTGCCCCTTTGATGTTCTATTATTGCGTCTAGTTCGTCTAAAGACTTGTCTAGAACATATAGGTCATAAGGAACTTCCATTAGACGGTTTATTTCTTCATAGATATCTACTTTGAACTGTGCAGGAACCATTATCATGTTTGTATCGAGTAATACTTTTGCTTTCATGGTTAGGGGGGTTAATGTTGTATTTTTAATGGTTACTTTTCTTAGTTTAGTAATATTACGATAAAAATTTAGCTGGGGCAGATGCAGGCTAGGTTCGAAATAAACTAAAAAACACAAGCAAAGTTATTTTCGTATTAATAACAAAATAAAAATATTTTGAAAAATAATTTATCTGTGCTTATAAAATCCTAATTTACTCAATATCGTATCAAACACTAAAGAATAAACAAAAAACATCAGCAATAACTGAACTAAAACAACAACTCCCGTAAATGAGAAGTTAAGCAAAGCAAATGCAACAGTTACTGTTGCTAATCCTTTTGGAACAAAGAACGCTATTTCCCACTTTTCTGCTGAATCATACTTTCTTAACGCAATTCTTGAAACTGCAAATCTTATTACAAGATAAATTAAAAACAATCCAAATGAAAACTCAAAGAATCTTAATGATCTTGGAAGAGAAACAACAACACCGACAATAATGAACATTAAAACTTCAAGAGCAGAATAAATCATATTTTCCTGTTTCACAATCATTTGTTTTGGTTTTACAAATATATTTCCAAAGATAAATCCGATTGTGGCAACCGCAGCATAACCATTTCCTCCGATTCTTTGCGCGATAATGAAAGAAAGCAATAGTCCGATGCCTAAGATTAGTGCTGCAGTGTGTTCAAAATAATTTTTGCTTAAAAGACTAAACAAAATTAATCCAATAATAACTCCTGCGCCTATTCCTGCGAAAAGATTTGTAGCAACAAAAATAACTTTGCCAAAAACAGTTAAATCCAGTTTAGAATTTAACGCTTCACCCAGAGATAATATCAAAAATGGAATCAACAAAATCACTGCACAAGAAAGAGTTGCTTCGTTTCTCACAAAATGAGTAACTCTATTTGTAGGCAGATGATGTCTTGGGAATATTGCAAGATATTCGACACAACTAATCAATAAAGCGAATATCACGGATGAAAATCCTTGTAAATTAAAGAACGATTTTGCCGCAAATGAAAGAATTATTAAATTTAATATCAATGCAAACACAAAAAATCTTAAACTATCTTTGACAGAAACATCATATTCGTGGATTTTTATTTTTCTTGTTGAATCAAACAGAACAACAACTAAGGCAACTACGCTTAAAACTGCTAAAAACATTCCCCCCAAATCAATAATTGGCCTTTCATTGTAAAAAATATTTCCAAGGATTACTCCAGAAACCAGTAATGTCAAAGGCAAAGGAATCTTAAACTTTCTTGAAATAGATACCGAGATGATTCCCGCCAAAAGTACTAAAGTTAAACTTGTCAAAAACACCAGCACATCTGCCATAATGATAAAATCGCTATTTGGGTTTAAAAAGTTATCTTTAAAAAGACAGGAAGATTATGATGAGTTATGGACTTAAAAAAGGTCATATCGAAGATAAAACCCGGCAATACTTCATTAAAAAAAGAAACAGAAGTTATTGTACAAACTATAAATTCTGAGTTAAAAAAGAACAAAATCAAGGCGACTGCCATTGTTGGCGGATCTTTTGCAAAAGATACTCATTTAGCAGACGACTTTGATTGTGATATTTTTGTTAAGTTTGATTACAGATATAAAGATGCCAACATTTCTGATTTGCTGGAAAAAGTGTTAAAAAAACTTAAACCAGAACGAGTTCATGGTTCAAGAGATTACTTTTTGTTCTCGAATACCCAATTTTGGCAAAGCCGAAATGAGTCCAGCTCGCAAAGACGAAATAGGGAATTAAACTTTGAAGTTGTTCCTGTTTTGAATATTTCAAAACCAAAGCAAGCAATGAATGTAACTGATGTTTCTCCCTTGCATGTTGCGTGGGTAAAAAAACACAAGAAAAGCGACCAGATAAGATTAGTAAAAGCATTTTGCAAAGCAAACTCAATTTATGGCGCGGAAAGTTACATAAAAGGATTTTCAGGACATGTTTTAGACATATTAACAATAAAATTTGGGAGTTTTATGAATTTGTTAAAAGCTTCACAAAAATGGAAACCAAAATCAGTAATTGATGTTGAAAAGCACTATAAAAATGCGGAAGAGACGATGTTTAAATTAAATGTTTCAAAAACTCAAAGTCCGTTAATTATTGTTGACCCGATACAGCCAGAAAGAAATGCTGCGGCTGCATTAGGCTATGAACAATTTAATGTTTTTGTTAAAAAAGCAAAAGAATTTTTGAAAAAACCTTCGGAAAAATTCTTTGAAAAGAAAGTTTTGACTAAAGTTAACTTTAAGGATGCAATAATAATTAATGTTGTTCCGTTAAAAGGAAAAAGGGATGTTGTTGGAGCCAAAATAATGAAAGCTCATGAATCAATTGAAAGAGAATTGGAAAACAATGATTTTGAAATTAAAAATTCGGGATTTATTTGGGATAAAGAAACATTCATTTGGTTTAAACTGAAAAATGAGAAAATAAGTTCTGAATCTATTGTTAAAGGACCGCCATTAGCGATGAAAAATCATGTTTTGGCATTCAAGAAAGAACATAAAAATAGTTTTGAAAAGAATGCAAGAATATTCGCTAAAGTTAAAAGAGAATATGTTAATGCTAAAGAATTGATTAAAAACGTTATTAAAACTGATGAAGTTAAAGAGAAAGTTAAAATAATTTCTATTTAATAAAAGGTTGTTTATCTGATAATTATATCGGTAAAATCATATTAAAAACTCGTTTTATTTCTTCAGCACTATGACCAATTTGAATTTCTGCAGCACGATAGTCGTCATTAGTTACTACATCTCCGCATTTCTTAAGATTATTTTTCGGAATAAACTGAACAAGATTAATGTCATTTAACTGAATATCAGAATACCATGCCAAAGCGAATATATCACAAATATCCTTTATTTTTTTGTGCTGCTTATCTCTATCGGGAAGAGAATTTATTTTCATGGCTAAAAGCAATTCTGGCTTAGGCAGAAGAAGTTTTTTATCGAATTCATTCAAGATAATATGCTCCTTTTTGCTGAAAACTAAGTTTAATAATGGCTCGTCTATTGGATCGAAACCAAATGTTTTTTTGAAGTCTTTTGGGATTGAATCAACTATCAAATCCACAAACAAAGGAAATGTAAAATGAGCATGAACTTTTTCTCCTTTCTTTATTTCTTCTTCTGTTTCTGTGTGGATTTCTTTAAGGAGCCTGAAACTGATTGATTCAAATCTCAATTTTTCTGTCAGAGTTTTTATCGTCTGAGCCAGCGCGTCTCCTGCGCCCATATTAAATCCCAAATCAATATCTCTGCTTCCGAGATAAGGTCTTCCCTGCGCTTTCTCGAATTTCTTATTTACATGAAAGAAAACCGCCCAGCCACCAAGAATGCAGATTGGCTCTGCCAGATTCTTAATAACTTCTTTCAAATATTTATAAGATGTTTTGGTCTCAAATTCTTCATACATTATACTTTCTCCATAAGCATTTCTCCCGCTTCTCTGCAGGGTCCGCCTTCTTTGATTAAATCAACAATCAACTGAGGCATTGAAACTATCGAAAGTCCGTTTATGATTCTTTTTCCGTACATTGCATATTTATCTGCAAAAATAAGTTTGACATTTCCTTTTCCATATAATCCGTTTTTTGTCAGAAGATCATGCCATTTTTCCAAATCTGTTTCATTTATATACAAATCAATTCTTGACGGAAATAAATGATGCTGAACTATATTTTCTGCCTGATATGTGGTAAGAGCATAGTTTAGTTTAGTGTGTTTTAGTATTTCCAACGGTTCTTTTACCATGTAGCTTCTGAACTTCCTCGGTTTTTTTGAAAGGCCCAACCAATACTGCAGAAGCTTCTTTCTGCTGAGTGGTTTTGTATTTCTTGTAAGTTTCTTCCTTTCTAGTTCTTTTAGAAAAAGAATAACCCACTGCCTAGAACATTCTGCCTGCTTTGATATCTCATTTTTGCTTAAAATAGCTTTGCTCGCAAGCAAAACTCTTAGTATCTGTTCTCTTTTATCTCCTCGCATACATGTAAGTATTGGTGCTAGTATATAAAGGTTACTTACATGTAAGTATGTGGGTTAGTATATAAGAGATAATTCACAGAATACAACTTCAAATTAAGAAAAATGCAAAAATATTTGCTAAAGTTAAAAGAGATTATGTCGATGCTAAAAAATTAATTAGAAACTTGATTAAAAAAGATGAAATTAAAGAGAAAGTTAAGACTGTTTCTTTAAATTAAAGTTTCCAGATACTTCAGATGAACCGCCGTCTGAGAATTTTCCTGTGCCAGAATAACTTCCAACCATAGTATCTCCGTCCAAAGTGGCAGTGAATGGTGATTTGTAGCTCATCCCAGAACCTGATTCCGTCATTATTCCGTTGAGCGTATTGCCGGAGATCGTTCCTGAAATTTTTCCCGAAAGACGATACGACCCGCCGCTACATTGTTCAGTGCGCGATACAGAATTCCCCTCATCAATTAAACTTCCGCTAAAAGATTCTTCCGTTTCAGTCAATGAAAATGTAAACATTCCATCGTTGCTTGTTGTGCAAGGACCAGAAATCTCAATTCCACCATATGGTCCGTTCCAATCTCCTTCAACTGCCGCTCCAGCTTGAACTTTAACTTGTGCATGTCCGCATTTAGAATTTCCATTTGTATCCTTTACGCAAACTCCAACAGAATAATCTCCTTCTTTGCTTGCTGTTCCGAGTATATGTCCATTGACATCTACAATCATTCCCATGGGCGGAGCACCTTCAGCAAAACTATCTGATTGGAAACTGTAAGGGGGATTTCCCTTTTCCGCAGTTGCAATTAATTCATCACATTTTTGTTTTACAATGCAAGTCGCAAGCTGAGTATGAATTGAAATGCTTGGTCCAATAATAGTTACTGCGAAAGATTTTTCTGCTTTATCTCCTTTGCTGTCAGTCACAACTAAAATAAATGGAGGAAATGTTTTTTTTGAAGTACCTGCTGGCAAAGAACCACCACCACCTATCGTTCCATCTGGACCTAAATTAAATCCATTAGGCAAGTTTCCAGAAAGACTAAATGCATAAGGAGGAGTTCCTCCCGTAACTAATATTTTAAAGGTTGCAGTACCGCCAGATAACCAGTTAGGAAGTTCTTTTGTATTAATTTGCAAAGAACCATCAGTTTTTACTTGCTGCTGAGTGCACGAAATAAGAAGAAATGCAATAACTAAAAATACTCTTTTCATTTTATGATTATTCGATAATACACTATTTAAATTTATCTTGAACAAAATAATAATCGTTAAATACAGATAATGATGGAAAGTTGTGGTACATATCTTTAACCTTTTTATATCTTTGCAATAGTTAGTTTTTTAAATCAAACTATCCTACTCCGTCTTCTATGATTCAAGAACACTTCAAGAAAACGTTTCTAAAAGGAGATATTTTAACGGATATTTTAGGACAAGACGTAATTAAGCATGATTTAAAATCAGCGTTGCTAGTCGGAAGGCATATTTTAATCATTGGACCGCCAGGAATAGGAAAAACAACTTTGGCGAAGAATGTTTCTAAATTATTACCGGAAATTGAGGTAAATGACTGCGGATATCATTGCGACCCTAAAAATCCACAATGTCCTGAATGCAGAGCAGGAAAATCAAAGAAAAAAACCATTTCAGGTGCAGAAAGATTCGTTAGAATCCAAGGAAGTCCTGATTTAACTGCAGAAGATTTAATTGGAGATATTGATCCAGCAAAGGCAATGCAATACGGACCATTAAGCATTCAGGCATTCACTCCTGGAAAAATATTCAAAGCAAATAACGGAGTTTTATTCTTTGATGAGCTAAACAGATGTCCTGAAAAGCTTCAAAATGCATTACTGCAAGCATTGCAGGAAGGATATGTAACGATTGGGTCTTATGATGTTGATTTGCAGGCAAATTTCATTTTTGTTGCGACCATGAATCCCGAAGATTCAAATACAGAAAAGATAGCTGATGTTCTTTTAGATAGATTTGATGTAATTTACATGGATTATCCTGAAAAACTTGACACAGAAATAAAAATAGTAAAAAAGTCAGGAAAAAGCATAGTAAACTTCCCAGATAAGCTTTTATCTGCTGGCATTTTATTCATAAGAATCTTAAGAGCAAATAAAGACGTTGAAAAGAAACCAGGAGTTAGAGCAAGTATCGGATTATACGAAAGAGCACAGGCAAATGCATTCTTGGCTAACAGAGACACGGTAACAAGCATAGATTTGAAGGATGCGATAATTTCTGTTGTGGCTCACAGAATAAAATTAAAACCTTCAATGAGTTATTTAACGAATGAGATTGATTTCATCAAAGAGCAGATGGAAAAATTTCTAGAAGAAAATCTCAAAAAAAGTGATTTTACCTGACCTTCTAGACAAAAATAATCCCGTTCAAGACAAAAATTCTATAGAAGAGCTTCAAGGTTCTATGCAAAGCGACCCAGAAGAAGAAAAGCTCGCCCATTCTGTAATGGAAGCAGACCAAGAAACAATAGAAGAAGGAAGGTCTGTTAATGACGCATTAAATAACGGAATTAATTCTTTTCAGCCAGACATGATATTTGAGCAAATGGTAAATGACTTTAAAATGGCTAAAAATGTATTTGGAGAAACTATTCTAAAGCAAGTTTCTGGATATAATCCCGATTACATAGAAAAAAACATAAAAGTTCCTGAGTTCAGAAGAGAATTAAAGAATAAAGTAAGGAAAAACATTGAGGAAATGAGAGATGCCGGAATTCTAGGAAAAGATTTTGAAATAACTCAAAAAGGAATACAATTAGCGGCCTTAGTTATGTACTCCGAAGAACTTGACCATTTACTCCCAAAAGGAATGTTTGGAGAACGAATTCATAAAAAGCAGTCTATATATGGAGAACATGATGATATTAAACCATTCAAGAAAAGCGACAGATATAGAGATATTGCATTAAAAAAATCAATAAAAACTGCAATAAGAAGAGGACATAAAAAACTTGAAATCGATGACTTGAAATCTTTCATAAGACAAAGCAAAGGAAACTTAGAGGTAATTTACGGATTAGATTCATCAGGAAGTATGAAGGGCAAGAAGATAGAAGTTGCAAAAAAAGCGGGAGTTGCTTTGGCATTTAGAGCAATAGAAAATAAAGATAAAGTTGGTTTGATTGTTTTTGGAGAAGAGGTTAAGGAAAGCGTTTATCCTTGCGGCGACTTTCACAGAATTTTAGAGGAAATAACAAAAGTTAAGCCTGGAAAAGAAACGGATATGGTTTCAGTCATTAAAAAATCGATAGAAATGTTTTCTAAAGGAACAGCAACAAAACATTTGATTTTGTTAACAGATGCTTTACAAACAATAGGTTCTAAAAATGAAGTTATTGATGTTTCTGGAATGGCTCGTGCTGCAGGCATTACAATTTCCATTGTGGGGATTAAACTTGATAAAGAAGGAATTGAGCTGGCGAAGAACATAACCGAGTTAAGCAATGGAAAGTTATATGCAGTTTCTGCTCTTGAAAACGTTGACAAAATAATATTGCAAGACTACTATGATTTAAGATAATCTTGAAAGAATTGCATGTAATTTCTTTAATTCATTGTAGACTAATCTTTTATTTTCCAAACTTAACGTTTTATAGGCATGAATTGCGCTATTGTATGCGATTGTTGCTAGTTTTTTATCTGTTTGTAAGGCCAATTTTGATTAAGCCTTGTAAAATAACGGCACAACAGAACTAAGCCGACTTAACTATGGTGCAAAAAGGTTTATAATCTCATAAAAAATCACATAATTATGAAAATATTAGCCTTTTCAGACGTTCATGGCGATTTAAGTACGTTGGAACATATCAAGAAAGAAGTTAAAGACAAAAAAATAGATTATGTCGTTTGTGCTGGCGATTACACCTTCTTTGAGCAACACATTGAATTTTTGACTAAAAAACTATCCCAACTAGGGACTGAAGTAATTCTCATTCACGGAAATCATGAAGACAGCGAAGTAGTTGAAATTTTGTCTAAAAAATACAAAAATGTTCATTTTATTCATAAAAAAGTCAAAAAGGCGGGAAATTATGCTTTCATAGGATATGGTGGAGGAGGATTTTCCTTAAATGACCCCGAATTTGTTAAAACAACATCAAATTTGGTTAAGAATCTAAAAGAAAAAATAATCCTAGTCACTCATGCCCCGCCAAACGGGACAAAACTTGACCATCTGTCCCGTCGAGGTTATGTCGGAAATAGAGATTATTCAAAGTTCATCAAAAATAATAACGTCATACTGGCAATTTCGGGACATTTGCATGAAAACTTTAATAAAGAGGACAAAATGGGAAAAGCAAGGTTGATTAACCCAGGATATAAAGGAAAAATAATAACACTTGACTAAAATGCACCACACAGAAGCCATAAAAAAACTTGAAACTTCAAAAGAATTCGATTCTTGGAAGAAAACTCACAAAGAGGCCTATCTAGTTCATTTTTTTAAGATGTTAGACAAGGCTAATGAAAGTATATGGCAAATTGGCTACTACAGCCATAAAACTAACTTAATCAGCGTTTTTCTCGTTAACGGAATAATAGCTAAGAGTGAAGACTCCGAAGTGTTTAAAGAGCAAAAAAAGCTCGTTCAGCCGTTAAAATTAGAAGATGCCAAGATTGATGACATAAAAGCGCTTCAAACTGCAGATGAAATTCTAAAAAAAGAATATAAAGGCTCAACAATATTCAAATCATTCATGATTTTGCAGAATATTGATGGAGTAGGACAGGTATGGAACGTTACATTTGTCACTAATGAATTCAAAACTGTAAATGTAAAAGTAAATTCTAAGTCAGGAGAGTGTATTTCTCATAAAATTGTTTCATTAATTCAGGGAAAAGATTAATTTCTCTATTGAAAATAATTTATTTAACTTATAGTTTCAATAATATATGTTTAATGTTAATGATATTTATAAGCTTCACTTCATTTGTATTAAAAATAGGTGTGACAAAATGACAGTAAGCTACGAAGCATCCAGAAAATCTAAAAAACTTGATTCTTATTTTGAGGAAAAAGAGGAATAGACGCCTTGCCTTGTGGTTAACAAGGTTTTTCTTTATTTTAAAAATGGAAGTTCTTTAACAATAAGTTCGTGCATAGCTTCAACTTGATTCTGGAGATAAGGAATAACTTTAATTCTGTTTGGTTCTTTTTTTGCCAATTCGAGATATCCTTGATTAACTCTTCTATGAAATGGCAGTCCTTCCTGCTCAATTCGATCTGCAATGCCAAACTCTGACGTTGTTGTTTTAGCCAATCCAAGCTTTACCGAAACATCTATAAGATAAGTTAAATCCGGCTTAACCCCTTGAGTTGCTAATTTATTCAAGAGATGAATTGTTTCAACATCCAGCCCCCTCCCATAACCTTGATAAGCAGCAGTTGAGTCATAACATCTGTCAGAAATTACGATTTTTCCCTGTCTAAGATTAGGCAAAACTACATTTTCAAAAAACTGCGCTCTTGCGGCTTCGAAGAGTAACAATTCGGCTGTTGAAATGATTTTCCCATTATGTTTTGGATTAAGAAGCAATTTCCTTATGTCTTCTCCAACTTCATTACCGCCTAGTTCTTTAGTTAAACAGACTTCATAACCTTCTTTTTCAAGATGAGTACTTAGAAGTTTTGCCAGGGTCGACTTACCAGAACCTTCCCCACCCTCAAACGTAATAAAAAACCTCTTTTTCATCAAGAAACGTGTCTTTAATTAATATTTAAACTTTCTTTTGTCACTCAATAGAAAGCAGTTTTTCCTTAGAAGTTAGTCCTGACTTGATTCTAACCCGTTTCTTCAATAATTTAGAAAAGAATTTAACAATTTCAACATTTGCCTTGTTTTCCTCTGGTTTGGCAGCAATAGCAACTTTTAATGACTTTTTAGCATCATCATAACCAATTATTTTATTTTCAGAAGAATTTGGTTTAACTGTAATTTTTAATTTGTTATTAATTATGTAATCATTAACATTCATTTATACTCTCTCCAAGTATGTTTGCATTTTTTGCATCGAAAAAATTGTGTTGCCGCTTCATCCCCCGATCTTGTTTGCATCTCCCAGTTGTATGCCTCTCTATGGCTGCAATCCGGACATTTTGCATTCACAGTTGGCAGAGTTTCAATTTGTTTCTCCAGAATTCCTATCTCTTTCATTTCCTGATTAATCGCTTCTGTTATTTTTGTATTCCCCTGCTCAGAATATCCGCAATGACAAACAAAAACAGATTTTTCTCCGTGCTTCTTAGGGAGCATGATTGATTTACACTTGGGACAGAATTTCATTTTTGAGCCTCAGTGAAAAAATGAAATAGACAAAGCTTTGCTTTGGCGTGTTTCATGATTAAGCTACCTGCAATCCAAATAATGAAAGAATCCATACAAAGACTATTTTAACATATCCGATAAATGGAATTCGCAAACTTGCTTTCCCAATTAAAGTGTACTGTCCTACATTCTTTTCATTTAGAAATTCTGTTTGAATTTGAGCAGGATTTTTGTCTCCTTTAGTTTCTAATGGATTCAAACTAATAACTCTGTGAATAATCGGTTTTCCTTCTTTTGAGATAAATACAATGACGTCCCCCAATTCTAAGTTTTTAGGAGAAGTCAAAACCATTACCTCTCCCTTGCTAAATCCATTTTTGAACGGGAACGTCTTAAATTGCTCCTTTGTTATTCCGAATTGCTTGTAATAATCCGACTGCTTGCAAATAAATGACCCGCAGGCCGCGGAAGAATTCCACCAAATATCAAACTTTGCATCATGATCCATCGAACTCGAAACAACAGCAACCAAAGGAAACTCACTTCCAAGAATGAACCCTAAAACGGGAAATATGATGAATTTTATCAAAACAAATGCCAAGATTATATTTACAATCCAACTCAATAAACTATCGTCTTCCCACACAAAATGCCAAAATTTCTTCAAATTTTGCTTAAACTTCATAGTATCAAAACCCTAAGATAATATTATAAACCTTTTCTTTTTAAATAGAGACAACGGAGTTAGTTTACCAACATGGAAGTACTTGAAGAATATGACTATTGTCCTGTTTGTTATGAAATTCATGGGCAGGCATTTAACGGAGTATTGCAGTTAAGAAACCCTACAGACAAAGTCCTAGAATTAATAGAGGAAGAAAATATCAAAAATCATGAAAAAAGTTGGTATTGCTTAAAAAAACAAGCAGTTCCTAACGGCTTCGATTATCACTTCAATACTGCCCAATTCACAAGATACATGGGGAAAAGACTTCAGCAGATTAAAGGAGGTCAAATTGAAATAACCGCAAGGTTAGTAACTAGACGCAGACAAAAAAGTAAAGATTTGTATAGTTTTAATGTTTTGTTT
>ERZ1292623.696-Hain-H51-01um-R1-696-length-34642-cov-9_pt1 | contig 34642 bp, 39 predicted proteins | sample MGYA00564398_ERZ1292623 | MGnify/ENA primary metagenome ERZ1292623 (study PRJEB36523, sample SAMEA6512633) | groundwater metagenome | collected 2019-01-07 | study: AquaDiva: Metagenomics assemblies of 32 groundwater samples
TCATCATCAGGTCTTCACTACGCTCAGACCTGACGTACTCTCGGCCCCTGCATAGGTATTAGTTGCAATTATTTTCAAGGGCTATAAACAGATGGGAGGCAATTTTAACGATAACGAACGGGTGGCATTTTTAGCGATAACTTATTAAACGAAAAATAATCTTACTAATAATTATGGGTAGATCATATTATTCGAAATCGATAAGTCATTTTTTAGCAGATGATGCTACAAATATATTAGGAGAACTAACAAGAAATCATGAATTTAATTTAGAGGAACAACAAAAAAATGCATGGATAAAACAAATTGAAATTTTGAAAGAAGAATTAAAAGAATTTATTTCAGGCCATATTATTTTTGAATATTCGATTCCGAGAATGGGAAGACGAGTTGACGCAATTTTTATTTATTCTGGAATAGTATTTGTTATAGAGTTTAAAGTTGGCGATGATGAATATACTAAATATGCTATTGATCAAGCCTTAGATTATTCAATAGACTTAAAGAATTTTCAAGAAGGAAGTCACAATATCCAACTGGCTCCAATTTTAGTTGCGACTAAGGCGCCAGATTATAATAATGTTTATGAAAAATATCAAGATGGGATATTCAAACCAATTTTGTGTAACTCTCATAATATAAAAAAAGAGTTAAAATATATTTCTGAAAATTACAAAGGTCAGTTAATAAATCCGTCTAATTGGGAGAACTCAATATATAAGCCAACACCAACAATAATTGAAGCAGCACAAGCACTTTATCATGGACATAGTGTAAAAGAAATATCACGTTCCGATTCGGGAGCAATTAATCTTAGTAAAACTGCCGATGCAATAAATAAAATTATTGATATAACAAAAAAACAACATAAAAAATCAATATGTTTTATTACTGGAGTTCCCGGAGCAGGTAAAACTCTCGCCGGACTAAATTTAGCCAATGAAAGACATAAATTTATCGAAGAAGAGCATGCTGTTTTTTTATCAGGGAATGGCCCTTTAGTAGATGTTTTACAGGAAGCATTAGCAAGAAATGATGTGGAAAATTCAGTTGAAAAAATTACAAAAACATCAGCTTTGAAAAAAGCAAAATCATTCATACAAAATATTCATCATTTTAGAGATGATGCTTTAAGTGTTAAAACTGCACCTATTGAAAAAGTAGTTGTGTTTGATGAAGCACAAAGAGCTTGGACTCACAAACAAACTTCTTCATTCATGCAAAAAAAGAAAGGAGTTTCAGATTTCAATATGTCTGAACCTGAATTCTTGATTAGTATAATGGACAGGCATAAAGATTGGGCAGTTATTATTTGTTTAATTGGTGGTGGACAAGAGATAAATACTGGAGAAGCAGGTTTACCTGAATGGTTTTCAGCGCTAAAGAAACATTTTTCTCACTGGCATGTATATTTATCCGCAGAAATATCAGATATAGAATATACTAGAGGTACCGAAATTAAAGAAATTGTTGGTAATCTAAGTTATGATTCATTAAAAGAGTTACATTTGAGTACGTCGATTCGTTCTTTTAGAAGCGAAAATGTTTCTAAATTAATTAAAACTATTCTTGATTGCGATAAGGAAGAAGCTAAATTATTACTATCTGAACTAGAAAATAAGTATCCAATTTTAATCACGAGGAATATTGAAAAAGCTAAAAATTGGTTAAAAGAAAATGCGAGAGGAACAGAAAGAATTGGAATAACCGCTAGTTCTGGAGCAAATAGACTTAAACCTTATGGAATTTGTGTTCAAATGAAAATCGACGCTAAAAATTGGTTTTTAAATCATAAAGATGATGTCAGATCATCATTCTATCTTGAAGATACTGCAACAGAATTTGACATTCAAGGTTTGGAACTTGATTGGACATGTGTTGCATGGGATGCAGATTTAAGATTTAGTAATAATAAATGGTTATATAAATCATTCAGAGGGGCTAATTGGCAAAATATTAATGATGAAGAACGTATAATCTATTTGAAGAACACTTATAGAGTTTTATTAACTCGCGCAAGACAAGGATTAATAATATTTATACCTAAAGGAGAAATAAAGGATCCCACTAGAAATCCTTATTTTTATAATGGAACTTATAATTATTTGAAAGAATTAGGAATTAAAGAGATATAAATAAAAGTGCCCCAGCGAAACGACGACTAAAATTGTCCCTTGATACTTATTCTTTATTATGCTTCACGCTTGATAGAAACGCCCTTGAAAATAACTCTGCGGACGCAGGTCGCCAAAACTCCACTTCGTTCGTAACTGACGACGCAACTAACAGAAATTTAACGGTTCGGAACGACCGCTTCGCTATTTTGCCAAGCAAAATTTGTTCCTTTCCAAAATTAAAAAACCGCGGATTGCCTCATTTTTCAAGAAGGAAAACTTCGTTGAATTACAGGGTTATACACAATAATACTCAAGCGCACAGTTATGCAGAAACTAGATTTTCTATTTGGAATTGTTTTAGAAGGTCTGGGTTTTTCTCTTTGACGAATAGGATTTCTACACCGATCGCTTGACCGGCTTTATTGTAGTCGATAATTACGTCTCCGTCTTCTTCTACTTCTCTAGTATGATCTACTTTATCATCTCTTATCTTGATATACATGGCATCCGCATCGGAGTCATATCTAATCTTCATTTTAAAAAGAAGGCGGTAAGTACCTTTATATACTTTTCCTTCACATAAGCGACTTTGAGCGTGTTTCCATTCAGTTTCTTAATAGCATAATATTTATGGCCTTTTTTCCTTGTCTCATCCGGAGATTTTATCGTTTCTTCAATCCAAACCTTCTCTAACTTGCGCTCTTTCATCTGCTCTTTGAGATGCAGAGTAAAAACAATCTTCATAGCTTCACACCACTCCAGTCTTATGTCCCCATCGAACCTTCGTTCTGAACACAGCGGCTATAATAGCGCGCATCCACCAGTAGCCAAAGAAGAGCCAATAGAAGGCAAAGAACAGACAATAGCTCCATTTAATGGATTGTTTTTCGCAAGAAAGCTTTTTCGCAAGCCAGATGAAGTAAACACTGATCACGAGGGTAACCAGAGATAGGATCATAATACTGGTTGTATTAACATAAAACGAGTCCCACTTAAAATTAATCATTTTCCAAATGTCAAAATCCACAGCAAGCAGGTTAAGCCATCGGCGCCAAAGGCTATCGGTAAGCTGGTAGACCGTGTAAAACATACTTATAAGGACAAGAAAAACAGAAATAAAGGCAGCAGGAAGGATAAAGAGTCCTAAGTTGCCGTGCTTGTTTCCAAACAGTCTGCGATAGTCAATGGCATTGCGTAAAAAGCCGTGGTACCATCGTAATCGTTGTGCCGTGAGGGCTTTCCAGGTACGAACACCCTGAGTATACACCTGAGCATTGGAGGCGTGTTGAATCGTGTAATCCAGGGATTGAATGCGAAGTGAAGATTCAATGTCCTCGGTATGATAGGCCTTTCGAAAGCCACCGTGTTGTTCAAAAAATAATCGACGATAAATGGTAAAGGGCCCCGGTGCCACATGTTCTGCTCCAAGGTAAGAGAATACGGTTCGAAGGAAAGTACCTAATAGATATTCGACGTATTGGACACGGACAAGAACCTTTTTAGGGTTGTGGATGCGCATGCTGGGCGTAACCGCCATAACACCTTTATCATTGAAATAGGGGAGTTGATTTTTAAGAGCATTTTTATCCACAAAGCTATCCGCGTCCAAGAGTCCAAAGAATTCTGAATTGGTTTGTTCAAGAGCATAGTTCATGGCCGTGTATTTACCACCGTTTTCTTTGTGGAATAAACGTATGTTTTTGATCTTGTTTTTTTGGATGAAAGTTTGAACGGTGGAGTACGTCGCATCCGTAGATCCATCATCAACTACGATAATGTCTAACTTGTCTTGGGGATAATCCAGGGTTAGAAGGGATTTAAGAGTTTTAAGAACCGTGTCTTCTTCATTAAAGCAGGGAACAGCAATCGTAACAAGGGGAGAGTGTTTGAGGGCCTTAGGTCTTCGCAAAGGGCTGTCTTCATAGAGGGTAAGAAGAAAAAATAAGCTAGTATACAGGCCAAAGTAACTAACAACATAGATGAGTAAATCCCCAAAATTCATGAAAACCCCTCGTATCCCCTATACTCCCAAATCTCTATTCCATCGATTGCGTAGCGCTTAATAAAACTTTCGCTGAAATGTAAGAGCAGAAGAAGGCCCTGGTCTGGCTCTTTCCATACGCCCCCATTGATCATGGAAGGGGTAAGGAGGATGTATCGAATCTGGTACTGATTCAAGGTTTTTTTAGTGATATCAAGACGCTGGGAATAATAGACCTGGTTTAAGTCAGTAAGGTTATCGTAAAGGGTGATGGCTTTTTTTTGGGCAAAGTAGCTTACAAAGTCCAGTTGGTCAGGGGGGGAAAGAACAAGGCCAGGTTTATCCAAAGAAAGCTTGAGAAGGACTTGTTCTGCAGCAGCTTCGGGCGCAGAGTGAATAAGGCGATTCGTATAAGAGAGGTTAGCAAAGAGAAACAAGCAAGCAATCAGGATAAGGGTGAGTTGTTTTAGGAGAAGAACACACCAGGGTCTTTCAATGAGATTAAGAATATAGGCTCCAGCACCCATCGTAAGGACAAGTGCAAAGAGAAGGCGAGAGGGCAAACTAATCACTGAAAACAGAAAGATCAAAAATAGAAAAAAGGGTTTTTTATCCCGATGATGAATAAGGTAGAAAAAGGACAAAATAAGAGTGATAAAGGAATATCCCAGTGTGGCTCCAAAATCAGTTACGTAAAATCGTGCCCAAAGATTGAAGGGTGATAGTTCAGATTGAAAGCTAAATGGATAGATCATGACCAAAAATATCCAAACAAGAAATCCGAGACTAAAAACGTAAAGCAATGTTTGCATCTTGTTTCTTTGATACAGGTACAAGTACCAAGCAAGAAGGGCACAAAGGGCAATAAACCCCGACCAATGGATGAGCACCAAGAGCGACCAAGAAAAGTAGGCCGAGTAGGTTTTCGCTCGAAGGAACAGGTAAAATCCAAGAAGGGTTAAGAAGAGGAGTAAACTTAAGCTGGTAAGGGTTGTAAACGTGTAAATGTATGCTGGGGAAAGTACAACAAGTAAAGAAATGAGTAAGGAATGATCACGCGAAAAGGTAAGTCGGCAGAGGAAGAGATAGAAAAAAAGAATCGCTCCAACACCCAAGGCTAAAGGTAAAAGAATGGAAATCCAGGCGGAAGGAAACAAGTAAGAAAGTGCAGCAAGAAGGTAATCATAAAGATTGAACGTGTAAGGTTGGTTAAGGAAAGGGTCGTGCTGGATCAAGCCACGTTCTTGAATAAGGCTAGAAATGCGTAGGTGAGCATAGGCTTCTGAAGAATGGGAAAGGGGATAATGTGCAAAGAATCGCAGGATAAGTGGAAGTAAAAGTACAAGGAGCGCAAAACCAATTAAGAGAGGTACATGCATTTTTTTAAGTAAGAAGTTCATTTTCATAGGCATGTCACTCCATAAATCTGCACGCTTTGATTATACAATAGGCGAAAGCAATTCTCGTCAGAGAAGCGCAGGGGCTGAATAGGATAGGCTTTTTTGGATTCATTGGAAAGATAGATGTAATTAACATGATACTTCTTAAGTTTTTCAAGGACAGGGGTTTCAAATGGGCTTGTGAATATTTCAACCAAATCAGTATAACGCTGTTCAATATCTTGCATCATGAAAAGAGAAGTATCAATAAGGTTTTTGCGATGGGTGTAATAGGTAAGGGCTTGTCCTTCTTTTACGCTAGCAAGAATGGTGGATTCTGGAAAGGCATGGTTGGAAAGCCAATCGAATGCAACAATTTGATCAGAAGCAGGCGTATCACGTAAATGATTATTGGCAGTAACCGTCATAGGTAAAAGCGTGGTAAGGATGAATAATAAAAGGAAAAGGATAAGAAAGGCAATGGAGAGTTTTGGAAATCTAGTTTTTTTCATGTATCGCGCAAACAGCACTAAGGAATGGCCACTTAGGATAACAACAAAATAGCCCAAAAACAAAAGGCCAGTACTTACTTGGATCAATCCAAAAAAGAGCAGGGTAAAAACGCCTAAGACAAGGCTTACAAACAAGAAAAGGTGGGAATGTTCTCGAAGTGTAAGGGCATGGTAAATGCTGTAAAGGCCAAAAAGTAGAGGAATAAAGTTGACCGCGTAAAGAGCGGAAAAGAACGTAGCCTGTCCGAAAGCCTCGCTTCGAAGAAGAAGGGGAATGTTTTGCCAAAGAAAGAACAATCCTTGAGTCAAAAAAGCTTTTTTGTAGAGTAAAAAGCTAAACCAGCACGCAAGGAAGAAGAGGAAAAGGGCAAACTCAGATTCTTTAGGGTTTTTGGGCAACTTGAGTAAGGAGAGCAACGAAAAGTAAAAGGCAAGGCCAAGAACAAACAAAAATACGGTAGCATGAGTAAGGGTAAGCAGAAGAGCAAATAAGATGGCTAGGTAGATATTGGAGCGTTTGTCAAAGTCTAATAAAAAATAGAGCATTAAAAGTCCAAGAGGAATCGCAAGGGAAAGGGGATTCACATTGATGAGATAGGCATACGATTGAGGGATCAGCGCAGTAAAAAAAGCAGTAACAAGAGCTGCCCATTCTTTCTGAGTGAGTTTTAATGAGATCCAATACACCACAATAGGAATAAGGGAGAAGAAAAGATTGGGAATTACCTTTGCTGCGGCTTCAAGGCCAAGGTGCTTCGCAAAGAAGGCAAGGACATAATAAAAAAGAGGGGCAAAAAGGTACATACGCCCTGGGTAGCTAAAGGGGTCTTCAAAAAGGGGTTTGCCTGTATCTGCAATCGCCTGGACTTGTCGTAAATGGAAGTAAGCGTCATACGAGAATACTGAAGTATGAAAAGCAAGGTACAATCTAAAGACGAAAACGCCAAAGACCAAAACAGCTAGGAGCACCCTCCACACATTCCAGCGCATGGAAATGGGATAAGAGGGGGTATTTAAAAGGTTTCTAAAGTAAGGATATAAACTTATAAATGATAAGAAAGCCTAGGTTTTATGCATAATGCCTCTTTAGTTACAGTCATCACACCAACGTACAACCGCATAAAAAGTTTAAAGCAAGCCATAGACTGTGTTCAGAAACAGACGTATCCGTACTGGGAGCATCTTATTGTAGCAGATGGGCATGACTTTCGGGTAGAAAAACTAGTGAAGGCAATGCAAGATCCGCGTGTAAAGTACTTTTATACGAAACGGACAAAAGACTTAGGAGGAAGTCAAAGAAACCATGCTCTTCGAAAGGCAAAAGGACAACTAATGGCTTATTTAGACGATGACAATCTAATGCACAAAGACTATCTAAAAGAGATGGTTAAAAAATTCCATTCAAGAAAAATAGGCTATGCCATCTGCTATGTGAATTATCATCTGGGATGGCGACTAAAGCCAAGACTCCCTTTCAAGTTTGGATACATTGATACGCTTAATTTCATGGTGCGAAAAAAGGTTGTGCAGCAAGCAGGGGGATGGAACGGTAAGCGCGGACAAGATTTTGACCTCATCAATAAGGTAAGTAAAATAAGCAGGGGGGCTTTTGTGAAAAGATTCTTAGGAGAGCATCGTCGGCTAAAACTTACCGTTCTAGATTATATCAAAAATCAGCTTTCCTTTTATGGAACTAAGTTAAAACAAGTATTAAGGTTTTAAATGTAGAATCGCCGTAGCCAGGTCCCCATTTGCTTCTTCAATAGCCACCTTCGCTTTTTCTTCCGTGCAGCCGCTTTGTTCCATAACCGTCTTTACGTCCTCTTCATTGATGTCTGGCTTTGTATTCAAGGAGCGTTCTTGCTCTTCGCCAACGACTTGCCAGGTTTTCTGTCCCATCATGTTAACTTTAGAAACTTGCGGGTTAGTAATGACAATCTCCTTATCTGCACATCGGATGATGACTTCAATGGCTTCAATCTCCTGTTGCTGGATGCCCATCTGCTTCATCATCTGCTTCATTTGCCTTGGATTGACACCGGGGAACATAAGATAGCGTAAGGAGATGTGTTTATAAATATGATTGGAATATTTTAAATAGTACAGATCTACCCATCAAGAAATGAGGAAAGTATTAATTCCTTTGACCCTAGCACTGACGGGAGCGGCTATATCACAATGGAATCATTGGGAGAATCCATCACGCGTATTAGAAGAGAGAGTAGCAAGTCCCATTCAAGCTCCGGTAACAGTAAATCCAACCAGCGAAGTGGGTAAATTCTTAGTGTATGACTTATCTGAAGAAAAATGGGGACGTATTGAAGCCAAAAGCAAAGAGGAACGAATACATGGAAAGAAATGGCATTATGAGATTAAACGAGAACCCACAGAAGATAGAAGGGGTTATTTTGTTTATTTAATCGATCAAAAAGAAACCTATCCTGCACCTTCAGATAGCAAAGTGTATGCCATTTGGCTAAAATGGTTGTTGCAGGATTCAAAGGTCGAGTTTGATTTACGTCGCAATTAATTGTTATCCAAACCAGCTTCCGCCTTGGATATGTAAGAATAGAATCAATAGGATGATCACAACAGCAAGAATAATTACGTGCTGAGGCTTCATCGAAACTTTAGTCTTGTAGTCTTCAAAGTACCGAGTAATGCCTGCTCCAGAAGAGGGCATCGTAATCTTATCATCTCGTGCCATGGAATCAAGGAGGCAGACCTCCTTTAAAAAAGTTGTGCTCTGAGCAAGTAGAGGTATAAAGTTTAAATAGATCGATAGGTTACTGAGGATATGGTAAATGGGACACATTACTTACTCCAAGACTTAGATCAAGTCCCAGATCGATTAGACCCAGATGAATTAAGGAGTAGAAATTACACAGCCTCTCCTTATTTTGATTCATTGTGTGTGATCCGGGAAGCATTAAAAAGAGAAGTTCCAGGGTTTCCAAATTATAGATGTGCAGAAGCGGGAAAAGTAGTCTCTCAAGTTTTAGGGTGGGATGTATTAGGTGGGATCTACATGCCGGCATTCAAAGCAACACGGCGCTTGAAAGAAGCGACTCATATTTGGAATCCTTCTCCAGATGGTTATTTGGTAGACCTAACAGTTGATCAGGAAGATCCAACTATTCCAGCAGTCTTGATTGTACAAGATGATTCACGAATAGTGCGAGCCTGGAGAATATTAACAGAGGCGATAAGAGAAGCGACTCTTAGGGATTTGTCAAAGAAGCTTTTTAAAGAAACGGGGAAAAAAGTAGATCTAGAAGCAATCGCCAATGACTTACGCGCAAAATTAAAAATGTAGGACCGTTATAAGCCGCCTTTTGTGCATCCCAAAGCACTTCTAAAAGAAATGCCGATGGATGTCTTAGCATTCTACTGAGCGTCTGTAACAGACTTGCACAAGCCGGGGCTCACCGTTTCATCCATTCCCATGCAACGTCAGCCAATTAACTTATCCCAGTCGCCTGGAACTTCATGACCTTCATCCTGCGCATGGGGGGTCTCGTTTCGGAGTGGTTGCCATCCTTTTCAGGATCTGACTTCCGTCAGGAACTACTTCCTCTTTCGAGGTGTGGGCGGACTTTCCTCAGCAAAGGCATCTTCAACCAGTTAAGGTGTAAAGCTGCATTCACCGGCTGCTATGGATAATTGCGCAAATTATGTTACAAATTGGCGCAATTATTCATCCCAAGAATTTTGTAAAATTCTTGATAAGTGCGGTCCTACGACGGTAGATAAGTAGAAAGGGTTTAAAAAGGTAGTGCTTACAGTTCTATAGAACTAAACCCCAAAACGAATATCTCAGGGTTCTAGCACGTCTTCAAGAACGCTCTTTTCTCAGTATACATGACTTCAAGCACGTCACCTTTTTCACAAGGGGTGTCAAACTCCAATCGGCATAGATAGCCTGGGTCAATGCTGCCTTCAATGATGCAGCCTTGGTCGACCATCTCATGGTTTTTATACAGATTAAACCCTGAGGAGTTAAGGGGAGTTCGGCCTTTGTTTTCAAGGACGAGGAATCCCGTTTCGTTTCGTCGAGCGCTATAGTCCATGAAGCTTTGTTCTTTAAGATCCCCAATCACACCCAATTGCTGTTTGAGGTCTTGTAAGCAAGTACTGATCTTGGTGAATTCATTGGAACGGGCTGAACATTTTTTATCCACTTTCTTAAAATAGTCTAAAGCGGACTGTCCAAGTACCTTGGCATCATTCACATTTTTCTGGTTAGAAACCACGATTACGGCAAGCCCACCGGCAATAAAGACAAGAAGGATAAGAGCGATTCCAACCGTCACTTGGACGTTCGTCATGGCTTTTCCTCGTCTAGAATAGGTTATAAAGCTTTCCTTTTGTCTTTTCATTTAAAAGCGAACCCTTAGGTTTAAAAAGCGCTTGGGAATCCGAAGAGTATGAAAGTGTGGTTAGGGCTCATCTTGGTGTTGTTCTTGGTAGCCTGTTCTAAAGAAATGCCCTCTACGCCGACCGTTCAGGGCGTAACAGAAGTACAGAATGCAACCAATCAAACAGTAGTAGATCCAATTAAGGCGCCTGAAACAGCTCCTAAAGATCTTTTGGTGGATTTAGAAGAGCAGCAAAAGGGAGTGTATGCCAAGTACAATCAAGTACGAACAAAGATTAAGACCTTAGAAAGCAACTTGAAAAAGACCACAAACATGCGTAAAGTGCAAGAAGAGTTAAGGATTAATTATCATGAAAGAGATTCATTAAAGGCTTCTATTGAAGAGTTCGAAAAAAAGATCCAATCCCTTCGCTTAGAACGCAGAGCTTTGCAGAAAGAAAGCGAAGTCAATCAAAAACTAGACCAGCTCGCTCAAGATGAAAAGGATGTAAAGGATAAGATAAAAGATAATCAATTCAGAATCGATAAGGTTAGAGAGTCCATTCAAGAAACAACTTCAGATCGGGTAAAGGCCGATCTAAAAGCAACGCTAAACGATCTTTATGCAGATCAAAAAGACTTAAGCGAGCGTCTAGATAAAGTAAACCATCGAATGGATGAGCAGCAACAGAATTTGAAAGAGTTAGACTTGGAAATAGAAGCCAAAAAACAAAGGGCCTCAAATGAAGAACAAAAGAAGCTGCTTCAGATAAATATAGATGAACTTGATAAGCAAATTAAGGAAAAAGAATACACCTTGTCCAACGAGAAAGATCCAACCAAAAAAGAAAAACTTCTAGGTGAATTAAACGAATTAGCCGCTCAAAAGAGTAATCTAAGAAATGCATTAGAAGGTTTAGATACACAATAGGTTTCTTGTTGTAGAAAAGGTAAAGAATGTCAAACCCAACCATTTCAGGTGAGCTTTCTTATATAATCACTTTAGCAAGGAAAGCAGATACTCTCCTTCTACCTTATCATGGAAATTGTGGTTCAACAAAAAAGGCAGATGGGAGTCTTAGTATATACGCTGAAAAAGAGATGGGAAGAACCATTTCAACTGGATTGCAAGAAAAAGGCTATCTCGTTGTAAACGAAGAAGAACCTGAACGTCCTTCCGGCTCAATCCCGAAAAAAGGCATTGCCTGGGTAGATCCTCTCGACGGGACAGACGAGTTTATCCAAGGAACAGGAAGGTTTTGGACGTTGATTGGAATCGCTCAAAACGATATTCCAGTCATGGGCGTGGCTTATAACCCATTCAGTAAAGAGTTGTTCTTTGCTGAAGATGGAAAATGCTATCGTGAAACAAATGGAAGGATCTATCCTGTTCAACTATCTTCTGAATCAGATCTAAGCCACATGAAGCTAACCTGGACCACCCCTACTTTAACTTCAGGTTCGAAATTAGAGCAGATGGTAACCGCCTTAGGAACTAAAGTGATTGGAGTCGGAGTGGGGCCAGCAAACAAGGTTACTGCAATCTTACGAGGTGAAGCCCATCTAACCATCCAGCCTGGAAAATTCGGAGATCCTAAATATGCTTATCCTTGGGATGACTGTGCATTGCATGCCTTGCTCAGAAACACCTCAAATAACCGGGAAGGATATGGAGTTTTAACCGATCTGTGGGGAAACCCCATGAAATACGATCTTGGGCAAGGAGCACGAACAGAGGGATTTGTAGCCTCAACAGGAATCTCACATAAAGAAATAATAGAAGAAATAGCAAGAGTTATTTCTTAACCTTATCCGCTCTCGCCACCCATCACAATGAGACCGGATGTCGTAGTTGGAAACGCAGTAACTCGGTAAGCCTGAATAACCACTCCACTAGAGCTGTACATTCGAGCCGAAAAGCAAACGCTTCCAGCAGCGCAATTGACAGAAGTTTGAGAGAGTTTCACATGGTTTGCATTGTACATCTCTGTAAAAGTTGAATCCCATACGATTAGATTACCATTCACAAGGGTCGCAAGAAGAGGGGTACTGTCTAACATACTCTTAGTTGTCAAGAGGGTTAAAAGCTGGTTCTTGAAGTATTCTTCACTTAAGCGTACAAGTAATTCTCCCATTCGATTGTTAACATTCATCTTTTGACTAGGATTTAATGTTAATGAAGTAGAAGAGGATAAAGTGGATTGATCGTAAAACCCTTGATTAACTGAGTTCCAAGATAAAGTGCCCATTTTATTTACGTAAACATAGCTACCGCTAGGGGAGATATCTCCAGAGATAGAAATGGCTAAAGCAGGTACAACGCTCAGTAAAAACAATCCAATTAACACCATTCCTATTCCAGTTTGTTTCATCTTGGCCTCCTATAATCTTTTTAAGTTTATATGTATTTCGTCACTCTTCCTTGCCAAAAGCAAAACGTGCTTTTGCGTAAAGTTCCTTTGTCCTTTGTCCGATAGGGCTTTCAGGGGTAGTATCTTGAGCTTCTCTTAATAGATCCAGAATTTTATTAGTCCGATCTTCTAGAGAAGGGGTTGTTAAAGCAAGGTGAAGAACTCTATTGTGGGTAGCTGCAAGATATCGCCGAGCTTCAAAAGGGGATTCAGCAGCTAATATTTTATCACCTGATGCAATAAACGCGTCTTGAGAACTTGGAAGATCATTATCTTGATGGGTAGGGTCATAAACCATCCGCGCAAGTCGATAAGCCCCAATCCCGAAAGAAGCAGTTCTACGAGCTAAAGGTTCTAAATCCGAGGACATCCCCTGAAGTCGTTGTGCTACACCCAATGCCTGATCAAGATGATACGCCGAACTAGGATCAGACCCGAGTCCAGCCCGTTCAGCTCTTCCAACATAAACAAGCAACCGCTCGGTTAATAAACGAGCATGATCACTAGGGGTAAGCATTTCAGCTTCAAGTTCTGTAAATCGAGTAAGTGCAGGATCATCTTCTTCAAAGATACGGCGTTGAGTGGCTTCTGTCAACCCAATGCGCGCAGCAAATTCCGCTCGCCAATAAACCTCTGGAGAACTCGTTGAGAGTACAGTACGCATGTGCCCCCATAATCCTTCCAATTGGCCATAAATCCCATTCAAAACATCATCTCGATCCTTTTTAGGGATGACTCCTAATGAGGAAGAGTAGACTTGCGCAGCAGATTCCAATGCCATAGACATACACAAAAGTGTTTCCAGTTGGGAGAAGGAAAGCGCATCAGCCGCATTTCCAAGATGATTAGGATTTTCTCTAAGTGCCTCTTGCATTGCTCGCCCTTTTTTTTCATCACGTCCAAGTAAGTGGACAGAAGAAGGGTCAGTTAATAGATAAGTGGCTAAATTTAAGTCTACTCCTTCTTGTTTAGCATACTCAGTCATGTTTAAGGCACGCGACCATAAGTTGAAAGCGGTTTGAACTTCACCTGAAGCAAAGAGATTTTGCGCAAGGTATGCACTAGCACTCGTTTTGAGAAGCAATTCCCTTAAATCAAAGACACCCTCCGGATTATGAATGGTACTTTGCCAATAGTCTCCGAGTTGACTAACCTGATTAGGATCAAAAACAAATTCTTCAGATCGAGTGGAGTAAGGTACTCTTGTTTCTGAATGCATCATATTGATTCGATGACTTGAAGCCCGCCGAACAGCTTCTTGCAATTGCGAGGTAGAATCAGCACCCGTTCCAACATGATCCGCGATGACCCCTTCTCGTTTAGCATCAACCAATGCTTCAAGTCCGTCTCTACCTTCTCCAGCAACAATAACAGAAGCTCCAGATAGAGTTGCGTATAGAGCATGTTCTTTCCAACAGAGGCTACCATTTCTTCCTTCCATTCCTCCATCAAGGACAACCACTTTAGGAGCTACCCTTCCTAAAGCTTGGTAGACTTCTAAAAGACTAAGCCCTCCTGGAGGAGCAGAAGCCCCAACCACTTGATTGGCTGAAAAAACATTAAACTCTCGTCCAAGAACAGCAGGTTGTTTCAAATCCTCTGCTTCAGAGTGAAGGAGAAGAACAATAGGTCTAGACATATAAACTCGAAGTCTTATAAAATATATAAAAGTTTGCATTTTGTATCGACGAAGGCCCTATTTAGCTTATAAAGCAAAACTAGGCGGCGCATGTTTATAAGGATCCCCGAATTCTTAAGGGCTACTAAAGAGGGGCCAGGGTCATTTTTATGGGAGAAGAAAAAAGTCAATTAATAAACGTAGCCACAGAAGCAAGCAGCTTAGTGGATTCTAGCTTAGTGGCCCCTCGCAGCATCTCACTCAACCCTATTGATACCCATTTTACAGGGGGACATGGAATATTCTTAGATGAAATTCTATATGGGGTAGTTTACAACTGTAAACCCGCACAGGCTCAGTTTCTTGCTATTCTAGAAAAAGTCTTAGAAGGAAATACAGATCTAGCAAGAAGAATAGGGCTAAGATACGATGGTCTTGTAGAAAAGCCATTTGATGCCCGTGTATTCAAAGAATTGGATCGCTCGGATTTCAGAGAACCAAAATTAAGTGGGCGTATGATCCCCCCTCTTTTTGCTGAGGCAAAGGGATTGCATATAAAAGTGATGGACGAATTAAAAAGTAGGCCTGCATTGCCCACAGAGGTTTCTGAGGTTTCAATAGATCATTTTTTAGATTATCTGTTAAGTGAAATTCCAAGAGAGAATAGAAGCCAATTAAAAAGAGAGTTTAAGGCAACCTCCAGTTTAAGAGGGAGAATAGAACTTCCAAATCTTCCTATAATGGATACGCCCCGACAACCCCACATAAGTCCGGGTTTTGAAACAACCCGGCAAGCATTATATGGCCCTGCTTCTCAATTTCAAGCCCGTTTAAAAGAAGGCAGGATATATGAAAGCGGACACCACCTGATGGTTTGGATTCAAGGAATGTGTTATTATCTTTCAGCTGAATTAAATCCCGTTGATCCGGACGAAATCCTTGAAAGGCATTTTTCCAATCCTCAATTAAGCTCTGGAGAAGATCATGAACTTCCAGCGTATACAGCACGCTCAGGATTCATCACTCAGCTTTTGCTCAATCGTTTTTTTGATCTGTTCCCTGGAAAACTAAAAGGTTATGTAGCGCAAAGCACAGATGAAGGCAGAAAGCCAAAATATCCTGTTGATGTATTAACACAATCCGGACTGGGAGGAGCGCGTCATTTGTACATCCACTCAGAATTAGCTTTGCAAGGTGGAAAGCGTAGAATCAATCCAAATGAATTACTCGCGCGTCCAAATCTTTTGATTGAAGGAAACGCACCAGTTCTTCCTACAGAAGAGGAAAGATTAGAGATGGTGGCTTTCGCAGCAAGAGCCCGAGCCGAGCTTCCAGAATCATTCCAATCATTGCCTCCAAAAGCAGTTGAAAGGTTAAGAGATCTATATAGTATCGGAAGGGTAGCTGATGAGTATGGTTTGGCTCATGGAGACTTTCCATTTGAGCAGATTCTTTCCACTCAGGGTCTAGCTTTGCATCTCATAGAGAAAATGGGTGAAGAGGGATATAATCAATTTCTTCAACAAATCGGATTGGAAGGGGCTATTGCAAGGTCCAGATTGCTAAAGCCCAGCACCTCAACCACACAGCCAGACGTTTGGCTGGGGACCTTTTATTCAGAAACAACCCATTCAAATTCAATGACAGTAAACAGAAGAGTAATAAAGGTTATACCCAACGAAAGACAAAAAAGAATAACATTAGAAGCCTTGTGTCTTGCTTCTTCCTTAGCGCCTGAAACAGGGATTAAGGCAGACCAATACTTGTGGGTAGCTCCAAATTATTTGGCGATCCATTTTTTGGGGGAAAGCACCCGAGAAGAACGAGCGTTACGTAATCAGCTCTTTTTCGAGGGAAACCCTCCTATCTGGAAAGCCGAAATCGAAGACACTCTAAAGGTAGCAGGTTCATTGCTAGGAAGAACTCCTCAAAATTTAGACCATTGCGCTGTTCGTAAGTATACAGGAAATGAGCTTAGTGATTTCACAACCAGCATTGTAGAAGGTTTAGAAGCAGCCTATCGCCATCCAATCACGAACAGAGACTGCTTTTCAGAAGCAATTTGGAGTATGCTGCAAATAAAAGATGAAGGAAGGAAAGTAATTGATTGGGATTTAACATTAAGAAATGCCAGTAGAAATGCTTTCTATGACTCCTACATGCGGGAAGGAACAGTCGAAGAAATTGTAGCAGGGGTCTTGCCTTTCCTGCCCCCAAAAATAGAGATTATAGGGGATGCAGTAAAAAGAGTAGTAGATCAGTATGTGAACCCTGCTAGAACCCGACGCTTAGAGCTATTAAATGAGAAAAACAAGGGGGCAATACAGGAAGGAACTCAAGAACAAGTTAGAGAGTTTTTTAATAGATTTGGGATGGAAACAGACGAAGGAATGTTATTTAGCGAACAAGTAGCCCAAAACATTAATCCAAGAGAGACTCCATATAACAACCAGTTCGTTCCAAGTCATATTTTCAGAAGCGTTGCATTAAGAAACCTAAATCCCGCAGTACGTGCCATAAAACGGCAAGGCGGAACTGAAAAAGTGTTTTATGGTTTAGAACTCATGCGAAAATGGTGTGTAGATTATGCAGCAAACTGTATCCCTAACTTGAGCGGAAAAGAAAAGACCCACTTTGAAGCAGTCTACACTGGATTAACAAGCTTGTCTAAATAGCCGCTTTCTGGTGTTCCACTTCATGAATGCCAATCAACACCGTAGAGATGTCTGCAGCCCGGTTTAAGATAGACACCAAATTAAGTAAAACAGGTTGTTCTTCTTTTGAAAACTGGGCAAAATCAATCTCACTAATTTTGAGTCGTGTTTCTTGATAAAGTTCAACCAATCGAACAGCATCTGTATGGACGTACTGTTCTTCATAACGAGCCATAACTTGATTTGTATAGGTATATAGGTCCAACAACTTTTTGGTCAGTTTAGCCTTGGGTTTTTCAATCAAGTACCGACAAATGTCTCGATAAAAATTGCACATCTTTTGACTGTGCCAGGCCACAATATAATAATAGGGTCGAACACTAGGAGCGACACATCCCCCTTTTGTAAGCATGCGCTCGCAAAGGATAGTAAGTCGGTTATTGATCTCTTCAAGAACAAGAACATCCTGAAGTTTTTTGATCTCTCCATTTTTTATGTTTTCGAGGCTTGCATTGCCAACGGCAGAGATGAGCCTAAGGGATTTTTTAAACAAAGATTGAAAGTCCGTTTCTCTTTCCTTAGATACTCCTTCAATGACACAATAACCTTCTCCTTCTTGGGTAACCTGAAATCCTTCTAATAATTGGCTTACAAACCGATGAAACTGTTCAAATTGCAAAGTATCATCATAGAGAATACGAATACGATCGTAACCCGCACGATAAACAGCAACCAAGGTCCACATCAAGACTCGATGAGACACTCCAGAAAGATTAACTTCGATCTCTTGTTTTTTGGGTGATCCAATTTGTTCTGCTTGAACCACAAGCTGGTTTTCTTCTTCACTGACATCAATTTCATCGCCTTTTTTAATGCCATATTTTTTGACCCATTTACTGGGGAGCGAAATGACTGCAGTGGAGTGGGCAAGTTGGATGACTTTGCGTTTCATAAAAAAATCACCTTATAAAAAAGTGGGCTCATACGAAAAAGAAAATATAAGGTAGTTTATAAATAGTTACTATAAGGAACCTTATATTTTATAAGAAAAAACGTTATAAAAGACTATATCAGTATACATTTTTATGGCAGATTACATTGACGTGACAAAAATAAAAGAAACCCGAGGTTTTTTTAAACCCACACAAAAAGAAAGCGATGAAGAAACAAACTCGCGAAAAAATGCATATGGATGGCTGATCTTAACTGGAAGCATCGCCATCGCCTTGCTTGCCCTAGGATTATGGGGCTTTCAAGAACACATGACCACCATTACCGGCAATGAAATCATAAGTCCAAAAGATCAATCAGGACTAGCACAAGTTTCCAATGAAAAAGGTGTAAATCCTTCTTCATCCCATTCACCCAGCGAAGGCGGGTTGCTAGCAAAAGCAAAAGTTGCCCTGTTTGGCACTCCCTCTCAAGACAACAATAACAAGGATAGCCAAGAAGCATCAAAAAGTGAAAGGGATTATAAAATAAAAAACATCAACATCCAAAGTGAATTGCAACTTCCTGAATATTCCATTTCTTTAACAAATACAAATATAAAAATAGAAACAAGCAGTCATGAATTGAAAAGCCTCTCGCAGGACCTAAGCCTGCAAACCGGCGGTGAAGCGCAGATCCAGGGCTTTAGTGGTGTTCTTTCTTGGAAGGATAGCCAGTTGATTTTAGAGGGTCAAATGGAAGGGTACAAAAATGTGAACACGCAAGTGACTTGGAAACAGCCGGGAAAATATTCTCTAACACTAAAAGAAGGAAAGGTTTCGATTGATAATGCGCAAATTCCGATGTTAGCTGGAACAAGTTCAGGTACACTCCAGATCGGGGATAAGTTAACCTTGCAAACCCAAAGAGATGAGTTAAGCATTCAAGAGTATACAGGCAGTTTAGTCTCTTCGTTAAATGAGAACCAAAACACACTCACCTTAAATGGCCACGTTCAAGAATTAGATACCAAGACAAAAGAGTTCAATATGCAGCTAGGTTGAAATCATGCTCGAACAATTTGGTAGCTGGGTGTTTAAGTTTTTCATCATCATAATTATAGCTCAATTCGTGTTTTACTTAACGATGGAAGTAGCCATGCTCTTCTTTAAAAATTACCTAGATTTACAGCACCCTTTACAGCGTACGCGTGAATGGAAAAGGAAAGGGAGAATATTTAATTGAAAATCTTTAATCAGATTATTAATCGAAGTAATCCATTATCTTGATACGTCTGAAATATACCTCTGCTGTGCATCCCCAGCGGACGTAGTCCATAATCATGTAGCTTGAAGGAGGTATATTTCTTTTTCTAGGCTTAATCTCTTTGCTATAGAGGGCTTTGAATATCTTTGTTTTTTATCCTTTTTCAAAGCACTCTATTAGGACTTTGAACACTATATAGGTGGTTATTCAAAGTCCTCTATATTTACACAAGTACAAAGCAGTCTAACTCAACTTCCTCACAAACGTCAGAAACGCTGTATGCATCATATCTCCGCTATTAGGTCTTAGTCTCATTTCATCCACGAGCCATTCACGTTCCATGACTTCGATGGTACGTTCGTGTAACATATTTTTAGGCAAGGCAACAACAGCTTTTTGAGCTTGGTGGATTTGAGGAGTATAGATCACCAAAAAACCCCCCACTTTCAACACCTTCTCAGCTGTTTTCAGGGCTTGCCAGGCCTCAGGTACATCTAAGAGAAGTACATCTATATCTTGTTCTTTAATGGTCTCAGCTTTATACACATCCCCTTTTTTGAATTCAACATTCATCAACCCTAAGTCACGCGCATTCTTCTGGGCTAAGGTCGTCCGTTCTAGATCCACATCGTAAGAAACCATGTGCTTGGCAACGGCTGCGATAAAGCAGGCAAACGCCCCGCTTCCAGTTCCTGCATCCATCACAATGGATTCGCGATGAATACCAGTATGGCTAATAATCACTCCAATGTCTTTTAAGTTGATGATTTGAGCGCTGCGTTTCAGTGTTTTGTACAAGTCAATAAAACAAGGCTCAAGTAGGTAGAATTCTTCCTTACCCGCTTTCAACACCGTTCCAGCTTTCTTAGCCAAGTCTTTTTTCGAGATGATCCCATACTTGGAGTGAAAGTCTTTGTCCGGGTCAACCAGGTGTTTCTCAAATTCAGAAAGTGTAATTTCCCGATTCACTTCAGCTACATAGGTCGTTCGGGGAAGTTTGAGAAGGATTTTTTTAGTCATGGAGAAAGGAACAAAGAGAGGGTTAAAAAGGTTTGGAGAAAAAGCGCCGACCCGGACTCGAACCGGGGAATGAGAGGTTTGCAGCCTCTTGCCTTAGCCACTTGGCGACCGGCGCATGAGTCGATGAAATAGAGTCCTCTTTTTATGAGTTTCTAAAGAAAGAGCGGGCCTGCTGGGACTTCCGAGCATCACTCGCTCGGAAGTACCGAACGAAGTGACTGCATTCGAACCCAGGATATCCAGCTTAGAAGGCTTGCACTATACTCGCCCTAAGACGAAGTAGATGGTGCCCTATCCAGGCTAGGCTACAGGCCCGTATGTCGATAAAATAGTCGTAGGTATTTAAACGTTCTGCTCACGAGAAACCATTTGTAGACGTTACTTCTTCTTATCTTTCCAGGCGACAAGGCCGATGGCAATCAAGTACAAGATAGACCCTACATAAGGTACAATAACGGAAAGGCTGTACCATCCAGGGTACTTGCGCTTTTCAAAGATGCGCCAGTGGGAGATAATGCTAAGAACGAAAACGGCAATCCAGCCAAAAATAGGGATTAAGAGCAAGAAAACAAGGGCCCAGTGAAATCCTCCTAATTGAAAGATCATGGAAACATTAGCAAAGGGAATCCAGGCAAGCCAGGGTTTGTCGTACTTGAGCCGTTTAGCAATGAGCATCCAAGCATAAGCGCTATAAACATAGACTGCTGCAAGGAGCAAGAAAAGTAACATAAGGGACGCAAAAAAGAAGCCAGCCATGGCTCCTCCCATTATATAAGGCAGCAAGTTTTCTCCAAGCATGAATGAATTATGTGCGGGAGGTATTTATAGTTTCTTATTGCATAATCTGTACACTAAATTTATAAATCTCATCCGAGTTCAGAAGGTTTATGTTACGAACGCATACCTGTGGGGAATTAAGGGAGTCGGATGCTGGAAAAACCATCACCCTATGCGGCTGGCTGGACACTTTACGAGTAGCTGGAAAGATCTCATTTATGTTGTTACGGGATAGAAATGGAATAACCCAAGTGTTCTTGGATAAGGCATTAACCGAACAAGCACAGCATTGGAAAAAAGAGTCTGTGGTTTTGGTGGAAGGATTGGTGAACAAGCGCCCAGAGAATCAGGTAAAAAAAGAGATGGCCACAGGCGCAATTGAGCTAGGGGCCACGCGCATCGAGTTGGTGAATGCAGCAGAAACACCCCTTCCAATTGAAGTGCAAGAAGAAACAACGACGCAGATCGATAAGCGCTTAGATTATCGCTTTTTAGACATGCGCAGAGACAAGGTTAAAAATATTTTTAAGATTCGCTCAAAGATCTACAGTACCACTGTTCAATTCTTTGATCAAGAAGAGTTTGTAGCGATTCAAACACCCAAACTCACGGCTTCTGGCGTAGAATCCGGTGCAGAAGAGTTCAAGATTCCGTATTTTGGAAAGATGGCCTCCTTGGCACAGTCTCCTCAAGTATACAAGCAGATGTTTGTTGTATCTGGATTGGAAAAAGTGTATGAAATCGCTCCAATCTTTCGAGCAGAAAAATCCCACACGACCCGTCACCTCACCGAATTCATCGGCATTGACTTTGAGATGGGTTTCATCAAGGACGAACAGGACGTGATGGACTTAATCGAAAAATACGTTAAATTTTTACTAACCCACATGAAAGAGTCTTGCAAAGCAGAACTAACTGAATTAGGCGTTACAATAGAAGTTCCAAAAGAAATCCCTCGTCTTTCGCTGATAGAAATGCGAAAGTGGTTGAAAGAAAAGGGTAAAATCATTCCTGAAGATGAAGACTTAGACGCAGAAGGAGAAAAATTAATTGGAGAATATGTAAAGGAAAGGTACAATTCAGACTTTGTCTTCATGTTGGATTATCCTTGGGCAAAGCGTCCCTTCTACCACATGCGACCAGATAACAACAAGAACATCACAAAATCATTTGATCTTTTGTATAAAGGCGTTGAAATTGGAACGGGCGCTCAAAGAGAACATCGCCTGGATGTTCTTGAAGTACAGTGCGCCGAAAAGGATATTGACTTCAAAAAGATGGCGTTCTATCGAGATATCTTCCGGTATGGTTGCCCTCCTCATGGAGGCGTTGGTCTGGGTCTTGACCGCATCACGCAACAAATGCTCAATCTAGAAAACGTTCGTGAGGCCATCTTACTCCCAAGAGATCCTGAACGATTAACTCCTTAATATCCTATAGATCATGACGCGCCGTCAAGAAATGATGGAGATGTTATTGCAGCATGAAATCTCTGCCCAGGAATTCTGCTATATGTACAAGACCGAGATGTGGAAGGTCCTAGAGGAATTAGACCACATCAAACGCATCGTCCCCCACCACAAAAAACGCCTTGTCATGAACCCACCTATATGCAAAGCCTGTGGATTCATATTCAAAGAGCACAGCAAGGTAAAGAACCCTTCGAAGTGTCCAAACTGCCATCATGAACGTATCCAAGCGCCAGCATTCAAAATCATCGATATCCATATAAACAAAAAGGGGAAAAACAATCCATGAAACGAGCCCTCATTCTTTCAGGAGGGGGAATGTCCTGCAGCTATGCAGTAGGAGTCCTCTCAGCTTTGATAAAAGAATATAAGTTAACTTCCCCGGAACTGATCATTGCGGGATCGGGTAATTCAGGCATAGCCGCCTATTATGTGGCGAATCAATACCCTCAAATGATACGGGTATGGACCAGTACAATCGTAACAAAGAAGTTCATTAACTATCTACGATTCTGGAAGATCGTGGATGTGGATTATTTAATTGATTGGATTTTTAAAAAAGAGATGCCTTTGAATATAAAAAAAGTTCGAAATTCAAAAACACTTCTTTTATTACCAGTAACAAACTATGATACAGGAAAGGTCGAATACCTATCCAACAAATCTCAAGTGGATTTATTAGAAGCTTTGCGCGCAGCAGAAGCCGTCCCGATTGTATACAGAAAGATAATTGAAATCATGGGTAAGAGGTATGTAGATACCAAGTTATCTGCAGATCCCCACATCGGCATCCTAAAAGCCTTGGAATTGGGAGCAACACAATTAATTGTAATCGACTGCCGAAACCCCAGTCGATGGGTATATTATTGTTTTAGAACCTGGCTAGCCTATCAAAGCAAGAAGTTTAAAAAAAATTATTTTGCCAAGTTCAAACGCATACAATCCATTAAAATCCCAAAGAAAGTCAAAATGGTGGTGTTAAAACCTAAAAAATTAAAGACAAGCATATTCTGTCAAAATCTTATTTTATTAAATGAAATGATCTCTCAAGGATATGAAGACGTTTGTCAGAACAATGAACTAAAACAACTACTAAGACCAAAATGAACTCCCTCTTCATCTGCACGAATAATGAAATTCGCAGTCCCACGGCCGAGCGAGTATTTAAAGAAATACTCAAGGAAAGAAAGCTTTCAGGCAAAGTAAAGTCGGCGGGCGTCGCGCCCGACGCTCCGAACCGAATTACGTATGATTTACTCCAATGGGCAAACAAGATCTTCTGCATGGAAGAAGAGCACAAACTCTACATCCTCTATCTATATCCTGAATTGGAGAAGAAAGTTGTGGTGTTGAACATTCTAGATATCTATCCTAAGAACGATCCAGAGTTAGTAAGGGTTTTAAAGAGTAAGCTAAAGGAATATGTACAAAGCAATCAGCAATCTTTATAAACCCCTCCCGTTTCTCAAGCTTAAAGCCCGAGTGAAGAGCGTATAGGGTTGATTCAATTCTAAGCTCTTTTTACCTCGGATATATACAATGGCAAAAGAAAAAGCATATCCGGAAGACGCTCATTTAAAGCCTAAGGTTGCTCCTCAAAAGCAAGCCCCTGCTGCTCCAAGGAATACTGATCCTAATTTTAAGTACTTAGTTCGTATTGGAAATACAGACTGTGATGGAAATAAGCAGTTAGTCTATGCGATGCGTAAGGTTAAGGGCGTGAGTTATGCAATGGCCCATGCCATTTGTCAAGTTACAAATGTACTTCCTTCTCAAAAAGCAGGGTATGCGAAAGATGCCGATGTTCAAAAAATAGAGACGGCATTGAAAGATCCCTTGCATCATGGCATTCCCGAATGGATGGTAAATCGCCGAAGGGATTTCGAAACAGGACAAACTTCTCATTTATTAAGCGGTGAATTGGAATTTGCCGTTGAAACTGACATTCGTCGTATGAAAAAGAATAAGAGTTACAAAGGTCTTAGACATGCTTGGGGCCAGCCCGTGCGTGGTCAGAGAACCAAGTCCAACTTTAGAAGGAACAAGGGTAAGGGTATGGGCGTAAAAAAGAAAGTAAACGCTAGCGCGGGGAGAGTATAATGGGAGATCCAAGACGCTTTCGTAAAAAGTACAGCACACCGAGTCATCCGTGGCAGATGGTAAGAATTGAAGAAGAGACTCAGTTAAAAAAGGACTTCGGCATTCCTACCAATACAGAAATCTGGAAAATGGTCTCCAAGTTAAAGGACTTTAAGGACCGCGTAAAAAAGCTTGTGCCTCGTATCGATAAGCAAGCTGAAATCGAAAAGACACAGTTGCTCGCAAAATTACAATCACTATCTTTATTACAAACAGGCGAAGGCTTGGACAAAGTCTTAAGCCTTACGTTAAAGAACATCATGGATCGTAGATTACAAAGTCTGTTGGTAAAAAAGGGTCTTGCACGCACCATGAAGCAAGCAAGACAAATGGTCACGCATGAACATGTCTTAGTAGGTAATAAGAAGATCACTGCCCCTTCCTATCTAGTAGACATTGCAGAGGAAGGTTCCATTAATTTTCACACAACCAGTCCATTTGTGGATGGTATGCATCCAGAGCGAAATGTGGTAAAGAAAGAAAAAGCAGAGGAAAAAGTGGAAAAGAAAGAAGAAGAAACCCTTGCTTACAAACCCGAGGAAATTGTGGATCCTGAAACGCAGGTGAAGGCCGCATGAACGAAGACATCCGCTGGGGAATTTGCCATATCTACGCATCCTACAACGATACCATCATCCATGTAACCGACATTACCGGTACAGAGACCTTAGCTCTTTCTTCAGGAGGTCAAGTAGTAAAGGCCGATCGATTGGAAAGCAGTCCAACAGCCGCCATGATGGCAGCTAAACGGGTTGCAGAAAGCACAATGGAAAAGGGTATTCAGGGTTTGCACATCAAGATTCGAGCTCCAGGTGGACACAATGGTCCCATGTCACCGGGTCCAGGCGCACAAGCAGCCATTCGAAGCCTATCCCGTATGGGCCTTAAAATTGGTATCATTGAAGACGTAACGCCCGTTCCTCACGGAGGCTGCCGAAAGAAAGGCGGTAAACGAGGTCGTCGAGTATAAGAAGAGGGAAAAAATGGTCAAGGTAAAAATCATCGAAGAAAAAAAGGACAAATTGACCTTGCATATTCAGGAAAGCGATGCTACATACATGAATGCCTTACGCAGGTTCATGATGGAAGAAGTGCCTACCCTTGCCATTGAAGATGTTGAGTTCCAAAAAAATAATGGTATTTTGTACGATGAAATGGTGGCACACCGATTGGGTTTGCTGGTACTAAAGACCGATACAGAAAGTTACAATTTACAAACAGAATGTAAGTGCAAGGGAGTAGGTTGTGCGCAGTGCACCTTAAAGTTGACATTAAAGGCAAAGGGCCCTGGTTACATATATGCAAGTGACATTCGCAGTAAAGATCCTAAGTGTAAGCCCGTTCATGGCAATACACCAGTTACTAAATTAATAGAAGGCCAAGAAATTGAGGCAGAGATGACGGCAAAGATGGGCATTGGAAGAATGCATGCCAAATGGAGTCCATGCCTTGCTTATTACAAATATGCTCCTCATGTCGTGATCAAAAAGCAGCCTCAAAATGCTGAGTTGATCAAGGATCGCTGTCCTAGCAAGGTATTCGAAGTAAAAGGCGGTCAGTTGAAAGTCGTAGATGAAAACGCCTGCATTTGGTGCGGTGAATGTGTCGAGTTAACTCATGAAGATGTGCATATTAACAAAGAGAATGATTTCCTTTTTTACATCGAGGCCTGGGGTCAATTGGATCACAAAGAGATCATGAGTGGTGCAATCGATCGCTGCAACTTGATGATCAAAGACCTTAGAGAACAATTCAAAGAAAAAACAAAATAATCACTTAATCACACACGCGGGGGTGGCAGAGCCTGGTCAAATGCGCTACCTTGAGGAAATGTTGGCGAGTAAATCGACAGCATTCATAATCGCAATCAAATGGGTAGTCCCTTAGTGGGTGCGAGGGTTCGAATCCCTTCCTCCGCATTAAAGGGAATGTGCCATATCGAGCGAAGCGAGATATGGCGGACAAAGGTCCTAGGGAAGTGCTCAGAAATCATAGATTTCTGGCACGCCAAGAGCTTTGCTCTTGAGTGAATTTCCTAGGTGGGAACCCATTTCCCGCATCGACTATCAAACATACAAAAACAGAGTAAAACCATGAAACAAGATTACAAGAACCCGACGTTAGGAGCGCTCATTCAAGAGCTAAAGAAATGCTCAATTGAGCAAAAGGTAGCTCTCTGGAAACGAATCGCTTCGGATCTAGAAAGACCTACGCGAAACCAGCGTGTGGTGAATGTATATAAAATTGAACAGTACACTAAACCAAATGAGATCGTCATTGTCCCTGGTAAAGTATTGGGTATGGGCGAACTTAGTAAAAAGGTAACCGTAGCAGCCTACTCATTTAGCGAAGAAGCCAAGCAAAAAATCAACGGCAAAGGAACTGCCATCAGCATTTTAGAATTAGTTGAAAAAAACCCGAAAGGAAAGGGTGTGAGGATACTAGGATGATCATTGACGCAACCGACTTAATTGTAGGTAGGCTCGCAACCGTAGCAGCGAAAAAAGCGTTGTTAGGGGAAAAAGTAGACATTGTAAACTGCGAAAATGCCATCCTCAGTGGGGACAAGGTTCGCCTATTAGAATCTTGGAAGCACAAGCGCTCAATGGGTACCTATAAAGGTCCTCTTTACGGCCGTCTGTCCGATCGCATTGTTCGCCGAATCATTCGAGGCATGTTGCCTTACAAACAGCCTAAAGGTAGAGAGGCATTTAAGCGCATCATGTGTTTCCGAGGCGTTCCAACGGTATTAAAGGATCAAAAAATGATCTATATAGAAGATGCTCATCTATCCAAGTTAAGCACGCCTAAATTTTTGCGCGTGGGTGAATTAAGTAAGCTGATTGGGGGAAGTAGAACTTCCGACAGCATGAAAGCAGGAGGAGAATAATGGTAAAGTTGGTTCATGTCAGCGGTAAGCGAAAGCAAGCAATTGCCCGAGCAACGCTAAAAGAAGGTAAGGGAGTTGTACGAGTAAACAACCTGCTCCTGGATCACCATCAACCTAAAATGTCTCGCATGAAGATCATGGAACCATTGTTGTTAGCTGGGGAAGAGGTAGTGAGTAAAGTAAATATAAACGTCGATGTAAAAGGAGGCGGAATGATGAGTCAGACGGAAGCTTCGCGTCTAGCCATTGCCCGAGCCTTGGTTCAGTTTGATAAGAAACTCAAGCCTACATTTGAAGCGTATGATCGTCATCTCTTAATCGCAGATGTTCGCCGTAAAGAAAGTGCAAAGCCCGGTCATCATGGTCAAGCACGCGCCAAGCGGCAGAAATCGTATCGTTAAGATTCTTTTTTGTCTTTTGTTTTTTGACAATAAAAGAAGAATTTTATTTATTTTCCTTATGGAAAACAATACCTTCAGCAAGCTTTATAAACCACTCCAATCACCCTATCTCTATGATCATTCCCGTGCGTTGCTTCAGTTGTGGTAAGCCCATTGGTCACATGTACGAAGACCTCCAAGAGCGCACCATAAAGAAAAAGGAAGATCGAAAAAAGGTCTTGGACAGCTTAGGTGCAGACCGATACTGCTGCCGAGCACAGATTTTGGGCCATGTAGAATTGATCGACATCGCTTCTCAGTTTAAGAAGTTCTAAATTCTCAATTATTTGTAAACCAAGTATTTAATTGTATATTTATTCTTCAGATGGAGATACTTGAGTCATAAATTCATAAATAGTATTTGTATTCGGCAAGTAATAAGCACATCCAACAGAGGAAGGTTCACTTTTTTTCGCATTAAATACCATCAACATAACTGGATGATCCCCCCAATCCCATCTCCGAATCTTCCTTGAAATCGACGTGCATTGTCCAAAGAACGTACATCCAGCTCCATGTAACCGCAAGCATTATGCCTTAAAATAGCTATTTGTCCTTCAGCTAAATAATTAGCTTCTTGCAGTGCTTGGGTGATAGCTGTTTCCCCAAAGGCATCCCAATGAATAGGACCTTCTAGCTTTCCCTTGGTCGCAGTTTGCTTAGCAATCAAAGCCATATCTGCACAAATGGTGTCAATATGTGGCTCCACATCACCTAATTCGAATGCTTCTCTTTCAGTTAGGACGCTTCCTAAACTATATTTTCTTTCAGGGTCGGCATGTCGAGTGGGATGCGATAAACTAGAAGAACAGGGCATCAAGTAGGGGGTAAAGTGTCTACCAGCATAGTCCATGACTTTACTAGGGTCTCTGGGGGCCTCCGGAGGAAAAAAGTGTGGGAATTCTTTAGATGCTTCACGGGTTAACAATGCCAAATCCAAAAATCGTTTGCCTTCCTCAGGCAGTATCACCACACTTTGAACCACAAGAATTCGAGGCGATATCATACCCTAAGTAATGGCAGACCATTTATAAACGCTTACCTCAAAAAAGCATTTAAAGTAAGCATTATAGTGTTTACTTATGTTCAATTTATCCCCTCAAGAGCTCAAGCTCTTCCGCTCCTTAAACACTCCTCAAAAAGTGCAGGACTTCTTAGACCAGATGCCGATCAACAAGGAAAAAAATGGCGACACCTGTAGGTCTCCTCGTAAAGTGCTGCAAGAGAACAAGGCCCAGTGTATGGAAGGAGCAATGCTTGCAGCCGCAATTCTACGTGTTCAGGGCCGTCCTCCCTTAGTTCTTAGTTTAGAATCAACAAAAGATGACTTTGACCATGTCATTGCCATCTTCAAAGAGCACAATCATTGGGGTGCCATCAGCAAGACCAACCACGCCGTTTTAAGATATCGAGACCCTATTTATAGAACCGTACGGGAGCTCGTCATGACCTATTTCGATGAATATTTTGACAGCAAAGGTAAAAAAAACCTGCGCACCTATTCAAAACCCATCAACCTCTCCCGTTTTGACAAGCTCAACTGGATGACCTCAAAAGAGGACATCTGGTACATCCCAGAATACCTGTGTGATGTACCTCACACCAAAATCTTAACCCAGTCCATGCTTCGAACCTTAAGAAAAGCACAACCATTCCAGGTAAAGACGTATGAATCCACAGAGTGGTAATCTCTCCCGAAACCTTTAAATAAAAGACGTGGTTAGCAAGGCGTATGTACAATCAGGTATTGGGACTTCTTTTGTTGCGTTAGATAGCCCTTTATTCCGGGCTTTAAAAGAATAAGCGCTAGTCCCAACTACAAAGGTGTGATCATGGATTTTAAGGAAATTGCAAAGAAATGGCAGATGAAATGGACGGAAGCGAAGGCGTTTGAGCCTCAAATAGATAAATTGAAGAAGAAATTTTTCTTCACCACGCCTTACCCATATATAAGCGGCTCTCTCCATATCGGTCATGGAAGAGCGGTAGTGGAAAGCGATATTTATGTTAGATTTCTAAGGATGAATGGCTTTAACGTGCTCTACCCATTAGCGTTTCACATAACAGGGACTCCTATTTTAGGGATTTCTTTGGCCATTTCGTCCGGAGACCAAAAAAAGATTGAGCTCTACAAAAAATATGTCAGAAATTACTTGTCGGATGAAAAAGAAGTTGAAAAAACAGTCGACTCTTTCAAAGATCCTTGGAATCTAGTAAACTTCTTCATCCCAAAAATGTTATCCGAATATAGCTCGCTCGGAACGAGCATAGACTGGAGTAGAAGGTTCACAACAGGAGATCTAGATTATCAAAAATTAATCACTTGGCAATTCCATCAATACAAGGATAAAAACTACTTAATAAAAGGTTCCTATCCAGTACTTTATTGTCCAAACTGTGGAAATGCAGTGGGGGAAGACGATATTCAGGATGCAGATACAAACCCAGTTTCCAAGCAAGATTTTATCTGGGGAAAATTCAAGCTAAAAGAGTCTGACTTAATCCTGATGGCCGGAACCACAAGGCCTGATGCGTTTTACGGGCAAACCCATATCTGGCTGGATCCTGAAGCAACCTATAAGATCGTCAAAGTCAACGATGAAAAATGGGTTGTGGGAGAAGCAGCTGTAAAGAAGATAGAGCAGCAGTACGTAAAGCCTGAAGTGATCGGGGATATAAAAGCAGCAGATCTAATCGGTAAATGGGCAAAGGGGCCTTTGGTGAACTACGATGTATACATTGTGCCTGCCTGGTTTATAGATGCCAATGTGGGTTCAGGAATTGTATATTCTGCCCTAGAAGACCCCGTTGACCTATTCGAGTTAAAGAGAATTCATAGCGATATGAAGCTGCTGGATCAATACAATCTGGATAAAAAAATTGTCGCACAGCTAAAACCCATATCCATCATTCGCGTCCCAGACATGAAAGAAAACTTAGGAGAGGAGATTGGGAAAGAATTTGGTGTAAAGTCCCCTCAAGATAAGGAAAAAATAGAGCTAGCCAAGAATGAATTAAACAAGCGTGTATTTAGAAAAGGTGTGATGAAAGAAAATTGTGGTGAATGTGCTGGAATGTCTGTTCAGGAAGCGCAAAAATATCTGAAAAAGAAGCTAGTCGAGAAGGGGGAGGCAGTCATGTTCTATGAAACATCTCGTCCAGCAGTTTGCAGATGTGGTACTGAAGTGGTAGTCGCCGTATTAAAAGATCAATGGTTCCTAGATTTCAATACTCCAGGTTGGAAGGACTTGGCAAGGTCATGCCTTGAAAAGATGCAGTTGGTTCCAGAATCCTCAAGAAAGCTGTATTTAGACGCCTTTGAATGGCTAGACAAAAGGCCGGCAGCAAGAAAGCGAGGAATTGGTACACCTCTTCCATTCAGCAAGGACTGGATCATTGAGTCGCTATCCGATTCGACTATATACATGTCGTTTTATACCATAAAGAACCTGATTAACAAATATGGGATTAAACCCGATCAAATGCCTCTTGAATTCTTTGATTATGTATACTTAAACAAAGGAAACTTAGAAGAGCTCAGCAGCAAGGGGGGTATAGCCAAAGAAGTGCTTGAAGAGTTAAAAGAGGCCTTTGCTTACTGGTATCCAAACGATCACAGACATACGTATCAAGCCCACTTATCAAATCATCTCTCGTTCTTCATCCTTGCCCATACAGCCATCTTCCCAGAAAAGTATTGGCCAAAGAAGATATCCTTACATGGATTTGTAGTGAGTGAAGGTTCAAAGATGAGCAAATCAAAAGGCAACGTGATCACCTTATTGGATATTAAAAATCGCTTTGGGCCGGATACATTTAGGGCTTACTTGACCACAGCCACAAGCTTAGATGGAACATTCGATTGGAAAGAAAAAGACGCGACGAGCATGAACAGTACCCTTCTAAGCTTATGCAACAATATGATCGAGGTCATCGGCAAGAGAAAAAAAGGGGAAATAAAGACAAAAACAGCTAAGGCGTTTATATCTCAATTTGAAAGTCTGCTTAAAGAGGCAACAGAGAATTTAGAAGAGATGAAATTAAGACAGTATGGAAATATCGCGATTCATCACATCCTTACCAGTGTAAAAAGGATGCAAAAGAGAGTGGAAGAGGGTGAGCAGTATAGCTTATATGACTTAATTGCTAGCAGGTGGATAAGGTTACTAGCACCAGTAGCCCCCCATATAGCTGAAGAACTGTGGGAAATGCTCAAAGAAAAAGGTTTTGTCAGTTTGGCTGAATGGCCACGGTACGATGAGTCTAAAATAGATCCAGATGCGGAAGCAAGCGAAAAGTGTATGGAAGAGACAATAAAGGATATCCGAGCTGTATTTGAATTGATAAAGATACAACCAAAGAAAGTGAAGATCTTTGTTGCTGAAAATTGGAAATACGCTTACGTAAAGAAATTAAAAGAAGAGCTAGAAAAAACTCGCAACATAGGCGAGTTGCTAAAAGCACTTATGGCTTCGGATCTCAAGAAGTATGGGCAAGAAATAACGAAATTAACGCCTAAATTTGTGAGCGATCCTTCAAAATTACCGGAAATCGTACTCAATCAGGAACTGGAGTTAAGTCGCCTAGAAGAAAGCAAAGAAAGCCTAAAAGAAGAGCTTGGGTGCGACATCGAGATACAACGAGCTGATGACAGCAAGGAGCCCAAGGCCAAGCAAGCTTCACCCGGAAAGCCAGCAATTTTGGTGGAGTAAATGGCCAAAAAGAAAAAGAGGGCAACCCCTAAGAAAAAGATTAATTGGGAAGCAATAAGTGCTATAGGAACCTGGGCAGCAGCTATAGCAACATTTTTAGCAGCGTTCGTTGGAATACTTATCGCACTTGGTTTTTTTGATAGCTCCAATCCGATTATTGGAAGTCAAAGTATAGAGAGCAGTTGCCCACTATACCTGGCTCCATTTAAGTTGTTATTCGCTAATGAAGCCAAAAAAGGGGTTAGTCTAAATGTAAATATTTGGAGTGAAGAAATAAATTTTACTAATCCGTCTATCACTCATTACCTTTCTCTTAATACTCTTCCAACAACAGAAAAAGCTGCCCCTTTTGAATTCAATGGTAATTTTAAAAAATATGACTATCCCTCCTCTAAAAATGTTACAATTTGGTACAGCTGGGAGTACGATGACGGAATCTTCTTCAAGGCAAAAAAACTAGGACCTTACCCATGTAAATACTATAAAGAAGCATCTAGTAATTATTGGCAACTAGTAAAATAATTACGTCACCAATTCCATGTTCTTTACATGTACTTCAGTAAGAGATTGAGCAGGCACTCGTTTGCTAGCTTGTAAGAGTTCGATACCTAAGAGGTTGCCTTTAGCATCTAGGTCAAGAACGGTAAAATCATCAATTTTCTTGTTCTTAGCAAAATCACCTTTTCTAAACTCAATGTATAAGGCATCCGCTTCTTTGTCGTATTCGATCTCCATCGTCCTAAAGAATGGCAGGAAACTATTTAAATCCTTTCATCTTCACTAAGTCTATGAAACAAGCTACAGTAACGATTCCCAAGCAAGAATACACTCGTTTAAAGAGGGTAGAAAAAGTAGATCAAGAGCTCCTTCAGGACATTGCTCATGGGATTAAAGACATTTTAAAAGGAAAAGTAAAGGAGATTTAGAGTCGTTCAAGTAGTTTCTTTATTTGTTCTTGATAGAAGCCAAGGTTCTTCTTTATAAGCTTAATCTCCTCTCGCTGCATCTTCTTATCCGTAAGCGTCACAAGAAACACAGCTTTATCATCGACGATGATAAACAAGAGTCTTTTCCCGTTGAATTTCTTTTCTCGAAAGAAAGGATATCCGAGCGGTTTTCCTTGATAAGGAGTTTGCTTTAACTGTTCTTCAAACTTCTTAACACGCTCCTGCTCAAAAGAGCTAAGTTTTTCTAGTTTTTTATCATACCAGTCAGAGCGAAAAACACGAAACATGAATGAGGAGATGTTGAGTTTTATAAAAGCCTTCCCTAAAGAATTCCGTCATTTCCGTAAATATTCCGGTATCTTCTGATCTGCATACTCTGAAAACATCGGTTTTCCATGCATAATGCGATGAAAGCACTCTGCTTCTAATTTAGCATCTTCAAGGGCATTGTGCATTTCACGAGGATCTTGAATGCCGCAGTACTCTAGGATTTTTCGCAGACCCAATACACTGACATCATTACGAGTGGGAGGCGTAATACCTCGCCGAATCATGTGAGCATAAACAATGCCGTGGATGTCAACGCTGCGGAAGTGAAAGGGCCAGTCAAGTTTATTTTGGCGAAACTCCCATTCCATGAATTTCCAATCAAAAGGGGTATTATGGGCTGCAAAGGTCTTCTCACGAACAGTACCTAACCATTCAAGGAAGTCTTGCAGGACTTGCTTAACTGTTTTCTTTTTAGGGTCTCTTGCTGCGCCTTCAGTAAATCTGTGAAACTCAATGGTTGTTGGATCGAATTTATGGTGGCTTCCAAGCCGACATTCTTCATAGAAGGCATTGTCCGGGCTCTCAAATTCAAGGGCACCAATACTAAGAATGCCATGAATGTCTGAATAAGCACCCGACGTTTCTAGGTCAATAACAATCATAAAGTTAAGAAACAAGCCCTCTTTTTATGTGTTGTGGTGTATAAGTCCAAAATTACTTTACACTTCTAGAGTATATAGGTTGTTTTTAAAG
>ERZ1292623.697-Hain-H51-01um-R1-697-length-34639-cov-6_pt1 | contig 34639 bp, 28 predicted proteins | sample MGYA00564398_ERZ1292623 | MGnify/ENA primary metagenome ERZ1292623 (study PRJEB36523, sample SAMEA6512633) | groundwater metagenome | collected 2019-01-07 | study: AquaDiva: Metagenomics assemblies of 32 groundwater samples
AAAGTTGACTGTTGGGTTGTTGTGCTTGTGGCGCCGGTGACGGTGCTTTGGGGGGTGCCCGGGTTGGTGCAGGTTGCGCTGGGGTACTTGGTTCGGCAGTGACGCTGCTCGTTGATTCGACTACCGCTAGTTCCAGGGGGAGCTGCGGCATAGGAGCGACGGCAACGTAGCGCTGCACGTCGAGGAACACGTCGAGCATGCGCACGAGCTGTTGGGGTTGCACGTTCGTAAGGAGTTCCTGGATTGCGGGCGGCAGGGCGGGTGGTTGGGCCGGCGAAACGCGCGCGAGCAGGCAATCCCGCAGCCGCCGAACAATGTCATTGCGAAAGGCCTCGAGGTCCGTGCCTTGGTCGGCATTCTCCTGTACTAGCTGGAGCGCGCTGGCTTGATCGTTGGCGAGGAGCTTTGCAACCAGCCCGTCAACCGACGCCTGGTTGGAGCGCGGCAAGACCAGGTCGGTTTCGGCGCGCGTAATTTTTTTTCCGCCCAAGGCAAAGAGCTGGCCGAGAATGCTCTCCGCATCCCGGCTGCTGCCATCGGCAACGCGGATAACCGCATCAATAACCTCGTCATCGACGGTCCGCGCCTCTTGCTGGGCAATCCAGCGAAGCCGTAACCCGAGGTCGGCATCGGAGAGGCGGTGAAAGTCGAACCGCTGGCAGCGCGAGAGAATTGTCTCGGGCACTTTGTGCAGTTCGGTGGTAGCCAGAATAAACAGGACGTGGCTGGGCGGCTCTTCCAGGGTTTTCAGCAGCGCATTAAACGCCGCCGCCGAGAGCATGTGCACTTCGTCAACGATGAAGACTTTGTACTTTAGTGCGCTCGGCGTGAACCGGCTGTGTTCAATAACATCCCGGATGTTATCGACGCCCGTGTACGAAGCCGCGTCAATTTCCAGTACGTCCAGTGCCCGGTTTTCATTTATACTCTTGCACGCTTCGCAAGTATTATCCGGCTCGCCTTTTTTGGGGTGCAGGCAATTGACGGCTTTTGCCAGGATGCGGGCCGAGCTTGTCTTGCCAATGCCGCGTGAGCCCGAGAAGAGGTAGGCATGCCCCAGTTGGTTCCGTTCCACTTCGTTGCGAAGTGTTTGGGCAACATGCGCTTGCCCGAGGAGGTCGGCAAAACGCTGCGGGCGGTACTTCCGGTACAGAGTGGTGGAGCTCATAGTGCTGGCATTTTAGCGTACTGGCTTGGAATATTCTAGGGGCATGTGGTAGGTTGGGGAAGCCGTAGAGCTATAAAGCCGTAGGCTATAGGGATCGAAAAATGAAGATACTGATGTCGTAACAATTACTGAATTATGAACATACTCCTTGCCAAACCCCGGGGTTTCTGCGCGGGCGTGGATCGGGCCATAGACATTGTCGAGCTGGCACTGGAACTCTACGGGGCCCCCGTGTTTATGAAGCACGAGATTGTGCACAATACGCACGTGGTGCAGCACCTGGTTGCCAAAGGCGCAATTTTCGTGGAAGATCTCGCGGAAGTACCTGACGGCGCAGTTACCGTGTTCAGCGCACACGGCGTCCCGCCTTCGCTACGGAAAGAAGCGCTAGCTAAGCGACTGCGGGTTATAGATGCCACCTGCCCACTCGTCACGCGCGTGCATTTGGAAGCTCAGCGTTTTGCGCGGGAAGGATACGAGATACTCCTCGTCGGCCACCGCGGGCACGTCGAGATGGTGGGTACCCTGGGCGAGGCGCCGGCAGTGACGACGCTTGTCCACGACCTAGCCGAGGCCCGTACGGTGCAGGTCAGCAATCCCGATAAAGTCGTTGTGCTCTCGCAAACCACCTTGAGCATTGATGATGTGGCCGACATCATGCAGGTGCTGCGAGCGCGCTTTCCAAAACTCACTACCCCGCCAAAGGGCGACATCTGCTACGCCACCACCAACCGGCAAGCCGCGGTGAAAGATTTAGCCGCGCGGTGCAACGTTGTCCTCGTCGTCGGCTCGACCACCAGTTCAAACGCCAACCGTTTGCGGGAAGTCGCCGAAAAGTCCGGCAGTCGGGCGTACATGGTTAACGGACCGGACGAAGTGCTGGCAGCGTGGTTCGAAGGCGTGCAGACGGTTGGGATAACTTCGGGCGCCTCGACCCCGGAAGATATTTTTGCAAAAGTGGTACAGCGCGTGCAATCGTTGGGCGGCGGTACGCCGAAAGATTTGGAAACGCTTCAAGAGTCTGTTTGGTTTGCCATGCCACCAGACCTTTTGCAAGCGGCGAATGCCGCAAAGGTTGGCCAGACAATTATCGATAAGCACGCTATTCACCAGCACACGAAGATGCGCGTGCAATAGTGGTATGGACAAGCGCGCGTGGGTGCAACGTCGTCTCCTACACTGGTATGCCAAGCACCAGCGAGATTTGCCGTGGCGGCGGACGAAAAATCCTTACTACATAGTGGTTTCGGAAGTCATGTTGCAACAGACGCAGGTTGACCGGGTAGTGCCGAAGTACCGTGCATTTCTCAAAAAGTTTCCAACCCTCCAAAAGCTTGCCCACGCACCACAAGGGCAGGTGATTGCAGCATGGTCTGGACTTGGGTATAATCGCCGCGCGCGCAACCTGCACCAGCTTGCCCAGCAGGTAGTACGCAATTATGGCGGCAAACTCCCACGCACGCCCCAGGAATTACAAACGTTGCCCGGGATTGGGCCCTACACTGCCGCCGCGGTGGCGTGCTTTGCTTTTGCTGCACCCGTTGCCCTGGTTGAGGTGAACGTTCGCCGCGTATTGGGCCGGTTGTACCATGGCGTACGTGGACCCGCAACACTCACCGAACCGGCAGTGTGGAAGCTGGCGGCGCGGCAGGTTCCGAAGCAAAGTGTGGCGTGGAATTCCGCGCTTATGGATTTTGGGGCAACGGTGTGCATTGCCCGGCTACCCAAGTGCGCCACGTGCCCGCTGCAAGCCCGTTGCGCCGCGTACCCGGCGGTTCTCAACCAGGCCCCTGCGCCAAAAAAATCGACTGCGCCCTTTACCGACAGTGACCGGTTTTGGCGGGGGAGAATAATCCATAGGCTGCACGTACGCCAAAAGCAGTTGAAAACCCTTCGCACTTTGCAAGCGTATTTTTTTACACAGGGGTTGCCGGGGCAGCGTTTCCGCGCGCTCCTGAAGCGCTTAGTGGCCGAAAAGTTGGTGGAACAGCGCGGGCGGGCGGTGAGTTTGTAAGCAGCGCAGGCGCGAGGTACAATATTCACATGCCCAAAATGTCCTTTCGCGCTCGGTTGCAAATGGAAATTCGTGAAGTCGTCTTTGGGATAGAAGATAGCCTAGTTTCAACCCTGGGGGTTATTACCGGCGTGGCCAGCGGAACGGCGAATCGGTCGGTAGTTATTCTCTCGGGCATTGTCGTCATATTTGTGGAATCGGTTTCCATGGCCGCGGGGACATTTTTGTCTTCCGAGTCGAAGCAAGAAGCAGAGAAAGACGCGCTGCGGAAAGCGTGGCAGCACTTGAAGCAGCACCGTCCCGAGGCATTGCGCGCCGTACGTCTGGCGTACAAGAAGCGCGGCTTTGGTGCAAGAGAAATTACCGTACTTATGAAAAGGGTGAGCAAGAATAATAGGCTGCTCTTGGAAGAGCTGAATGCCCATGGATTGCACCTGGAACTGCCCAGTAAAGAGCAACCCCGCATGAACGCACTGTACATGGGGGTGACGTACCTCGTCGCTGGGATTATTCCGATTGGCCCGTACCTGCTCTTGCCGGTTGAAACGGCATTGTGGCTTTCGGTTATTCTCACGGTGCTCGCTTTGTTTTTTGTGGGCGTGGGCAAGGCGCGGCTGGTAAACCGTTCGCCAATTCGGAGCGGCATAGAAATGACGACCATATCGCTTTCGGCGGCGGTGCTGGGCTACGTTATTGGGAAAGTACTCGGCGGGTATTTTGATCTAGCGACGTAGCATGGTTACCGAAGCGCAAGTTATAGACGTGTTAAAAACCTGCGACGACCCCGAACTGGGCGTCAACGTTGTTGACCTTGGACTCATTTACAAAGTCAGTATCGATGCAAAGCAGGATGTCCACGTGCTTATGACCCTAACCACTCCGGGTTGTCCGTTGCTGGAGTATTTTGTCGATACCACGGGCAGCAAAATTCGCGGGTTGGCCGGGGTGCACGACGCGCGCGTGGAAATTACCTTTGATCCGCCCTGGGACAAGAGCAAGATGAGTGAGGAGGCGAAAGCGCAATTGGGTTTGGATTAAAAAAAGACCCCACTGTGAAGAGCAGTGGGGCCATATGGATAGAAAGCTCGATCTTACGACCGAGGTATTTCTGTTTCTATTTTTCGGAAGGAGACCGTCACATCGCCCACCCGAGGAATTTGTTCAAGTGGCGTGGTGAACTGATGGATCGTTGGCAGTTCGTTCAGGCCCAGCACATGGGGCTCTTCGTGAAGTGTAGCTATTTTTTGCGATTCTCGACGAATTGCAATTACAGCCGGGTTCTTTGATCTGTGAGGCATGTTCCCTCGTCGTGGTTAGGATGTTTGTGTTTTAATGGACGTTTGTCCATCGGTATCTTCGCTGGTGCTAGTCGTTGCAGCATCGTTCTCTAGATCTCTGGTTTGCCAGCCATTCCACATCTTTTCAGGCTTGAAAGTGGATGACACGAGACTCACTTTTGGGGCGTTGAAATTACCAGGGATTACAACTTCGCCTATTTCAATGGCATCGCTGTTACTCTCCACGCTGCTGCGTTTACGAAAAATATTGAACCTTAACGTCATATAGCTCCTTCCTTGGAGGTTGTGTAGGTACGTTTTCTTTGCTTTAAGAATACCTCATAATACGCCCATTCGTGCAGATTGTCAATACAAAGCGCTTCCTATAGTATACTGGGTACTATGGTACAAACTTGGTTTGCAGCACTTTTGGGAGTCATTTTCGTCAGTCTTATTTCGTTGGTGGGCGTGTTTTCGTTAAGCCTACAATACGACCGCCTGCGCAAAAGCCTGCTCTACCTGGTGAGCTTTGCCGCTGGCGCCATGCTTGGCGATGCATTCTTGCACCTGATGCCCGAGGCGTTTGCCGATCCTCAAACGCTAACCCGGGCGGCTGCCATGGTCCTCGTGGGGATAGTTTTGTTTTTTGCCCTGGAGAAATTGCTTTTCTGGCGCCACTGCCACCTGCCTTCCACCGAGCAGCACAAGCACCCGGTCGGCGCAATTAATTTGGTGAGTGACGGCATACACAATTTTCTCGATGGCGTCATTATCGCCGGCAGCTTCTTGGTAAGCGTACCGCTGGGTATTGCCACCACTATCGCCGTTATCCTGCACGAGATCCCGCAGGAGATTGGGGATTTTGGCATCCTGCTCACTGCCGGCTATACCAAGAAGAAAGCACTTTGGTTTAACTTCCTCACCGCTTGCCTGGCAATTGTCGGCACGATCGTCACCCTGGTTATCGGCGAACGCGTAGCAGCCCTGGTGCAGTACCTGGTGCCCATTACCATCGGCGGGTTCATTTATATTGCCGCGGCAGACCTGATACCCGAAATTCACCGGGAAGAGCATACGGGCAGATCGGTTTTGCAATTTAGCTTCCTGCTCATCGGGATAGGTATCATGGCAATTTTCTTGCTGCTGGAGTAGGATTTTTTGTAACTTGCATCCGTGCTGTCCATTCGGTAGAGTCAACCGGTGTTTCGATATTCCTCTATCCAGGCCGGGGTGTAGCGCAGCTGGTAGCGCGCGTCGTTCGGGACGACGAGGCCGTGGGTTCAAGTCCCACCACCCCGACCCGGGTAGAGGAATCCATTGACGTGGCAGCTCTAAAGGAGTAGCCTTGTATTTATGTCACCGAAACTCTCCACCGTCCCAAAGCACGTTGGTTTTATTATGGACGGCAATCGTCGCTGGGCGAAAGGGAAAGGCCTGCCGAATATTGAAGGCCACCGACATGGGTATGGAAATGTGAAAAATGTTCTTCGATGGTGTTTGGCACGCGGTATTCATGTTGTTACCGTTTTTGCTTTTTCGGCTGAAAATTGGAATCGATCTAAGAAAGAAGTGTCCTATTTGATGCATCTTATGGGCTGGGCGGTGAAAGATGTGTTAAAGGAGTTGCAAGAAAAAAAGATTCAACTTCGCATCATAGGAAAAATTGAAGAACTCCCAGAAACGTTACAAAGTAAGTTGCAACGCGCAGCAGAAGTCACGAAAAATAATTCCAAGGCTATTTTAAACATAGCTGTAAACTACGGCGGTCGAGCGGAAATTCTTGACGGGGTGAGGAAACTCATTCGGACTGGGGTAAAAGCTTCACAGCTAACAGAACAGAAGTTTAGCGATGCGCTCTACACACAGGGTTTACCAGACCCCGATCTCATTATACGAACTTCGGGGGAGCAGCGGCTTTCGGGGTTCCTTCTCTGGGAAGCAGCGTATGCGGAACTGTACTTTACTTCTAAGAAATGGCCGGAATTTAACGAGCGAGAACTCGATCGAGCTTTAGTTGACTACGCCCAGCGGAAGCGGAACTTCGGGGCCTAGGCTTGGTTAGGGGAAGGTGCCAATATTTGGTATACTTTGGTGGCAATGATTAGCCACCCCCTTTTGGAACCGAAGAAAGCGCACCCCACCAATGCCATTGCGAATTTAGCGCAAGGTTTGGCCACGCGCGAACCCGAGGAGCTTAGCGCGCCGGTTTCCCCCTACCTCAAGGGCTGGCTGGTAGCGATGTCCGTATTCGGCCTCATCGCAATTTTGTCGTTCATGCTGGTGCCGGTACTCTCGCTTACCTACAGCGGGGAGATGAATAATTTCTTGGAGAACATGAAAGACCTGGTGAACTTTGGCGCCCCCACCCTGCTCATCGTGGCGGTTTTGGTTGGCGCAACGGGATATTTTGGCTATACCAAGATTGCCTGGTGGTTAAGCTTCGGTTTTTGGACAAGCATTGCGGTACTCATTATTAACATTATCACCAAGGTCAATTGGCTTAATTTTGGTATTTTCTGGATTATCATTGGTACGTTGGTTGGTTTATTCTTCGGGTGCGTCTTTGAACTCATTTCCGTCCTCCGCCACCACCGCGAGCATTTCCTGGTTGCCCTGCTGATTATTGGCATGATTGCGACAGCCGCCGCAACTGTTGTGGCGGCGCAAAATGGCACCAAGGTGCAAGAAGCGTTCGTCAGCCTGGAAGAGGCTCAGCACCAACTCTCATTCGTGCTGTACCGGCCAACCGCCCTCCCCGCACGGTACGTGTATTTTGAACCTAAAATTTTCGTGCTCAATGGCGAATTCCACATGTACTACGGCGATGATGGTTACCCACCCCCGCCGATTATCGATTTTCTTAAAGGGTTAGAAATTATTGAAGCCCCGGGCGCAACCGTACCCGTGCTGGACTCGGTCGATACGTACGCGCACGTAAAAATTAACGGTGCAGATGGCCGGTACCGTGAAGAGCGGGGCCGCACCATTCTGGAGTGGCAGCAGGATAGCACGTACATTATTGCCGCCAGCCATAGTGCCATTAATGGTACGGAGCTTGTCGAATTTGCACGCTCGTTTGTGCCGTTTACAAAATAGGCGTATGCGCTTACGGGATGTCATGACGCACAGCGTGCACACGTTAACCCCGGGCCAGACGGTTGCAACCGCCATTCATTTGTTCGTACAGCATGGCATTAAAGGTGCGCCAGTGGTAGAAAAAGGCAAAATTCTCGGTATAGTTTCGGAGAAAGACATTTTTCGGGCGCTCTACCCCAGCGTGACCGAGTTTTCTAGCAACCCCGAGCTCTGGCTGCAAGAAGTTGAGCTCGAAGGCAATGCCAAGAGTATTGCTGCAAAGTCGGTATCCGAAATAATGATTACCGATTGCGTGGTTGCGACGCCAGACACCCCAATTATGCAGGCCGGCTCAATGATGCTGGCGCACAACGTCAGCCGCATACTCGTGGTCGAGAGCAATAAACTTGTCGGGATTGCGACACGTTCGGATGTTTTCCGCAATGTTTTTAAGAAGTTTCTCGGCTAGGGCATGCCCGAACTCCCCGAGGTAGAGACCGTTGCCCGCGGGCTACAGGGTTTGGTAGGCAAGCGTATTACTAGGGTCGAAGTCCGCCGACCTAAGTTGGTTTCGGTCGGCCCAAAGACGCTTAGTCCCAAACGTCAGCATTCCCAGCTGCATACCCGGGCTTTTCAAAAAGCTCTTGTTGACCGTCGAATAGCCAAAGTGGCTCGCCGCGCAAAGCTTATTCAGTTCCAGCTTTCGGGTGGCTGGTGGATTTTGGTGCACCTAAAAATGGCCGGGCAAATAGTGGTGCAGCAAAAAGGTCAGCGGCGGCTGCTTGTTCGATTGCTGAATTCCCCTCACGCACAATTAGAAAAAATGCCCAGCAAGCACACGCACATCATTATTCGTTTCACCGACGGCACACTGTTGTACTACAACGACCTGCGCTTGTTCGGTACCTGGCGGGCAGTCCGCAGCGCAGACTTGTCACGGGTAGCTGATCTTGCAGCGTATGGGCCAGAACCCCTGGCCCGTAACTTTAGTGCAAAGGTATTGCAGGCAGCTCTCCGTCGTCGGCCAAATATGCCCATTAAGCAAGCGCTTACGGACCAGACTCTGCTCGCCGGGGTAGGGAACATTTATGCCGACGAAACGCTCTTTGCCGCGCGCCTCAAGCCCACCCGTAAAGTGAAGTCACTCAAACTAGCCGATTGGTCGCGGCTTTTTACTGGCCTCCAGAAGGTACTCCGCCACGCTATCAAAACCCATGGGTCATCCGTGGGCGAGTTTATCCGAGTTGACGGTTCGGTGGGCACGTACGGCCGGTATCACAAAGTCTACGATCGCAAGGGCAAATCCTGTCCGCGCTGTGGGACGCCAATTCGGCGTATGGTCCTGGGCGGACGCGGTACGCACTACTGCCCCAGGTGCCAGCGTTAAACAAGGCTGGCGACTGCGCCGATTGCTACCCCGAGAATACTCCCGACCACGATTTCTGCGGGGGTGTGACCCCAGCGTTCGGATAGCTTGGGGTAGGTTTTCGCCTCGTCGCCGGGCAGCTCGCTCACCAGCCGGTTGAGGATTTTGCCGTGGACGCCAATTTCGTAGCGAAAACCAAAGGCATCCCGAATGGTGATGATGGTAAAGACTAAGGCAATGGCGAATGCCGCTGACCAAATGCCCTCGCTAAAGCCCACCATCGTGGTCAAGGAGGCGACGAAGGCCGCGTGGGAGCTGGGCATGCCGCCGTAGCTGTCCCACATGTGTTTAAGGTCGAGGTTGCCCTTGATGTGGTCCACGGCCAGCTTGAGCACTTGCGTGCCAATGGCAGTGAGAATTGGTACAATGATGATGCTCGAATTCATAGTAGTTCTATGGGTAGTATACATGCTTTTATTCTTGGTGTCGTGCAGGGGATTACGGAGTTCCTGCCCATCTCGAGTTCTGGCCACTTACTCGCGTTCCATGACTTCCTGAAGTTTGATTTGGCCAATAGCTTGAGCTTTGACGCTTCCTTGCACTTGGGCACGCTGCTCGCTTTGGTTGTGTACTTCTGGAAAGACGTTGTTGGACTGGTGAAGGATTTTTTTCGGTCGTTGCGACATTGGGATGTCCACAACGATACCGGTCAGCGAAATGCCTGGACCATACTCGTTGGCGCGATTCCAGCCGCGGCCGTAGGTTTTTTTGCCGATAGTTGGGTTGAGGAACACGTTCGTAACTTGTGGGTGGTCGTGTGCACGTTGGCGTTTGGCGCACTCGTCTTTTTTATGGTTGAAGCTTGGGTACGGCGCCAGCAGTTGCGGCCCGACGTAACCTTTGCAACAGCGTGGGTAGTAGGCTTTGCGCAAGTTATTGCGCTCATACCCGGGATATCCCGTTCGGGCGCAACCATTGTTGCGGGTTTGTATCGTAAACTCGACCGGGCTGCCGCCGCGCGTTTTGCATTTCTCGTTTCGTTGCCCGTGGTTGCGGGGGCTGGTTTATTTAAAGCAACCGAGTTGTTCCAGGCCCAGCCGTCCCAGGCCGAGCTGTGGCAAATTGGCATTGGCATTGCCGCTTCGACTGTTGTTGGGTACGTCGTCATTCGTTTTTTGCTGCGCTACTTGCAAGGACATTCCTTAGCAGTGTTTGCGTGGTATCGGCTGGCCGCAGGAGGGGCGTTGGCGATCTATTTGGTGATCCGTTAGAGAATTTTATGTTTGTGCGTGACGACGAACTTATGTTTATGCGGGTTTTTTCGTACAATCACGTATTTATATATTTAGAAAAGCCCCGCTAGAGGGCGGGGCTTGGTTCTATTGAGGGGGATTTTTGGGTGGACTCATCATGCTTCCCGGACTCGCTTCCTGCGGGCCGTAGCGCTGGTAGTAGACGCTAATGAAAATTATGGTTAAGCCAATAATCGTCCAGGGCCACCACAGGTACGTGCCTTTGGTAAAGGCGGTGTTGTAGAGGGCTAGGAAAATGCCGCTCGTAACCACCGGCGGTACCCACCACCAACTGTTGGTGCGACGCATGAGCCAGGCAAAGTACCCGGCCAGAAGGATGACATGCACCAGTATAAGGGCGATAATCCATGGATGCGGGAAGTTCGTTTTTGCCTTGGTCGCCGTTGTGGTGGCAGTTGGCTCCGGGGTTTGCGTGGTTACCTCGGGAACCCGTTCCACTTCTTCGGCCGCCACGCGGGGTGTACGCGCCACGGTGGAAGGTTTTGCAACAGCAACAATTTGCGGGTCATTATCGCTGCCGACCACCGATGCGCTCTGCACGATGATGGGGGTAATGCTCTGGGTACCACCCGCAGTAGCAATGATATTCGTTTGTCCTGCACCAATGGCGGTGAACACGCCGTCCGTGCTCACACTGCCAACGGCGGGATTGGTTAAAGACCAGGTAACCGACGGGGTGAGCAGGTTGCCATCGGCGTCATAGGCGGTAGCTTGCAGTTGCGCGGTTTCGCCAACTTTAACTGTGAGCACCGCTGCCGGAGCAATACTTAAGGTTTGCACGACGCCTGCGGTAACCGCGATAGCCCGCGTGACCGTCAGCACCCCGAGGGTGCCGGTAAGGCTCCACGATCCTGCTGCAAGCGGCTTGTAACCAGCGGCGCTAATGAGACCTGTCGTTTCGGTGGTGGTCCAGGTTGCAACGCTCGTCACGTCCCAGCCATTGCCATCGGCATCGGTTGCATAGAGCAGCAAGGCCACGCTGCCATCGGTGGTCACGCTCGCCGGCGTAGGCATGAGCGTTAGGCCGGTTGGCGCGCCATGGGTAATGGTCACAGTTGCACTCGCTGAAAGCCCGCCAATGGCCGCGGTTACGGTCCAGCTTCCAACCGCGTTTGCGGTAAAGCTGCCTTTTTGCCCAGGGATGCCGGTAAACCCGCCACCGTTGACCGTCCAGGCAGCCAATTCGGTCACGTTGGCCGTGGTGGCATTGCTGTACGTACCAGTAAGGGTAAAGACTGTGGTCTGGTCGCTCGTCAGGGTAACCACCCCCGGGGCCAAAACCAGGCCGGTGAGCACGGGTTCAGCAGCCAGGACAGGCTGGATAGTCCAGGCTGCCAACCCGGCGAGGACAAACAAAGCAATGAGTGAGTGACGGAGGCGTTGGGGCATACAGTATAAAAAAAGGCTAGTAGTGGGGAAAAATTGTTCCAAAATCACGAAAACCCCTAATGGGGCGGATTTCTTGAAATAATTTCTCTTCGCTACTAGCCCGGAATTTTGGGCGTTTTTTGGGGATATCCCGCAGGTAAGCGGCGGGATAAATAGTGCTTACAAAACAAAGGAGCGTAGATGTCAAGGCCGGTGGGGAACTTTTTCGGCCATCCCTCCTACAGAATGGGCAATTATATTGGGGGTGATTTTGCTTTTTTGGGTGCTTGCAGTGTAGCAAGAAGACCCGCTTAGGTCAAAGCTAGCTGCCGAGTACGCGAACCACGGTTGCCACCTGCTCCAGGAAGTGGGTTTTTACCAGGAGGGCGGTTGTGGCCAGGGCAATGACCGCCAGGCTCTGGCCAATAACGTGGACGTGCTGGATGCGTATTTTGACGAAGATGTTGATAAGCAAGGCCAAGGCCAGGAAGAACAGGAAGGCCAGGAAGAAACGGTTGCCAAACCCGGCTACGAACCCAACAATGCCGCCGTGGCCGCTCTGGATGGCTTGCGCGGCAGGTTCGGCAGTTGTCACGGAAGTATCGGGCAGGGTGAGATCGGTTTGGGTTGGGGTCGGCTCGGCACTGGCCACGGCGGTTGGCGTTGCCGTCGTAAGACCCAGGGTCACGCTTGTCCCGCCAATTGCCGTGCCCGAAGCATCTGCCAGGGTAAAGACTTCTTGGTTTGTGCCAAGGGTGGCGGCGGCTATTTTAAATTCAACGCGAACAACTTCTTGGGGAGAGACTTCCTCTTCCAAAGTAGTCACCACGCTCGAACTCGACCAACTTGCATCGGTAAAGCTGGATACCCGATTTGCTGGCGAAGTTGTTAAGGTGACTGCATTAGCTTTCCAGGCCTGCTCGCCGGTATTTTTAAATTCCACCCAGACATCGGCAGTGCTCCCCGTGGTTAGGGTTAGCTGGTCTACACTTTGCTGTGTCACAGCGCCGACTGGTTTGGGCGTTTCGCCGGCTTGCACTTGCGGTTTCGGCGCGGGCTTGGGTACCGGTTTTACCGTTGCGGGTTTGGGTGTAGTGGTTTTTGGCTTAGCAGCTACCACTTTGGCCGTCGTGGTTTTCTTCGGGGCTTGGGTGCCAAACATTTCTACCAGCACGGTGGTTTCCACACCGCCCATTGTGCCCGTTACCACGGCCACGCCAATTTCTTTGTAGCGTTTGTTGAGAATGTTCTCGCGGTGGGTGGGGCTAGCCATGAGTGCTGCATGTGCCGATTCGGGCGAGGTAAAGTCAACGGCCAAGTTTTCACCCGCCAACGTGTAGTTGTAGCCGGTGGCATCAATCCACGTCCAAAAGCGTTTGCCATCGGGCGTGGTGTGCGCAAAGTAGTTGCGGGCCAGCATGTCCTTGGCTTTCCGCGTGGCGGCTTGCACCAACAGGGGATTGCTTTGCAATGTTCCTACACTTTTTTCGGTCCGAGATTCGTTGGTAAAGGCAACAATCGTGGTGGCGGTGTACGCGGCGTACTTTGCTTCGTTCGGGAACGCGATAAACAAGAATGCCGCACTGGCAATTTTTGCCGTAATTAAAATGTACGCGTACGTTTTTAAGGCGCGCGGGCGCAAGGCATGCGGCCGGTGGTCGTTCCCTTCGTGCGGGATAAACCAGTGCTTCGCGTGGTGCGCAATGCGGTGGTGGAGTTTTTTCTTTACTTCAGGGGTGTTCATAAACATTGCACTCTAACACAAGATCTTCGTAAAGTCAAGTATAGCAGAGGTTACGAATTACGAAAAAAGATACGAATATACGAATTACAAATATTCACTTGAGGCTAAACACTTATAAAAAATTCGTATTTCGTACATTCGTAGTATTCTCATTCGTAATTCGTAACTAGATAAGTTCCCCAACCACCACCAGACGTTCTTTCGTAGAAAACAACGGGTGGCAGGTAAAAACCGTCAGCTGCGAGGTGAGCGTTGGTTCGGCAATGTCGGTGTTTTCCCGGCCAACAATTTTTGTGGTCGAAATTCGGTAGTCATACTCTTTGCCTTCCCAGTACACAATCATCACGTCGCCAGGTTTTACTTGGTCGAGCAGGTAGAGGGTAAGGTTCGACGGTGGCCGGTAGCGGAAGCGGTGGGCCGAGAGCACGGTGTTGCCGCCGATCTTCGGCGTGGACGACCCGGCAATGCGCCAGGCGCCTTTCCACAGTGCCGTATCGCCATCCTCGCCCTCGACAATTGGCAAGTTGACACCAATCTTAGGAATAACCAGTCGGTTGTCTGGTGGCCGGGTCCGGCTGACGACCTTTGCCTTTACGCGTTTCGCAGGTTTAACCGGAACGTTTAGGGTCTGCTTTACATTCGTCAGAATTTCAATTGCTCCTTCGGTTGCGGGGAGGGCAATCGTGCCGTCTTCGGCTATCAAATTGCTCTCGTATGGGAAAACCGGGGCCTCCGGCGTGCTTACCGGCCCCGTAAGTTTATAGCGGATAATCGGCCACAAGGGATAGGAAAGCACAATGATTCCTACGCCAATGAGCAGGAAGCCTGCCATGCGCGCGTATCGCCAACGGGGTTGTTTGGGGTTCGGTTGGTGGTTTTGCAGGTTCATGGTCATGCACGTAGTATCAGCCGACGCGCTCCGGCAGGCAAGCCCGCCAGGTTACGACACCGCCGCCCCGCGAATGGCGGGGCGGCGGGTAAAACGAGTATTTACCTTTACGCGAGTTCGGTTCCGCGCTTGCGGCGGGTGAGAACGAAGCCGAGGATAATGAGTCCAAGGCCGGATGCAGCAATCGCGAAGTCCACGATCCCTGCACCGGTTTCGACAACTTCGGCAAGGACACGGCCACGCTTGACCTGCACCGGGACAGTAGCGGTTACTTTGCCGTGGTTATCGGCACTGGCCATAGCCAGGTTTTCGTAACTGCCGTTCGGCACACTGGCGCCAATTTTCACTTTGTAGGTTACCGTCTTGGTTTCGCCGACGGCAATGTCGCCGAGGTTCCAGGATTGGGTGGTGTTGTCTGTACCCTCAAAGGTGAAGCCGACAGGGAGGATATCCTGCAGCACGACGTTGATTGCGCTGCCCGTGCCGGTGTTCTTGATGTTGACGGTGTACGTAACCACGTCGCCAGGAGCAACCGTTTTCTTGCTCACGGTTTTGGCCAGTTGCAGCACCGGGTTGGTGGTTTCACCCAGCACTTGCGGCACGCGGGTGGTCACCGGTACTTTGGTGCTCACTTCGGGCGCGTTATTCGCCTTGGCTTTGGCAATGTTGTCGTACGTGCCGGCGGTGGTCCCTGGAGCAACATTGACCGTGTAGGTAAGCGTCACTTCCTGTCCCACAGTCATATTCCCAAGGTTCCAGGTGGCAGTCTGGCCGACAATGCTGGTCGCGACCGGGCTGGTGCTTACAAAGGTGAAGCCGGCTGGGAGCGTATCCGTTGCCACGGCGTTCACGGCAGTGTCTGTACCAATGTTCTTCACCTTCACGGTGTAGCTAATGGGATCGCCGGGGTTTACGATTGTCGCCGAAGTGGTCTTGGTAATCTGCAGTTGGGGGGCCGTGGCCGCACGGACGTCGGCTTGGGCAAACACCGGGTCAACTTCTGCGCTGCGGATAGCCGCAGTGTTCGGGATAACCGAGCCGTTCGGGACGGAGATGGCCGTCTTCACCACCAGGGTGAGCGTGCCGCCTTCGCCCGGATTGCGGGTGCCGAGGTTCCAGGTCGTGGAAGTCACTGGCGTACCGGTCTGGCTCATGGTGCAGGTACCAGTGGTGGTGCCGCAGCCCATGGACACGTAGCTCGTGTTCGCTGGGATGGGGTCAGTAACCACGACATTGGTGGCTTGCGCACCAGCGACCGACCACGTAATGGTGTAGGTCACATCTTGATTGCCGTTTACCACTGCTGGGTTGGCCACCTTGGCAATCGTCAGTTTCGGGAAGGTATTCGTAAACGTGCAGGTGAGATTCTGGCCCTTCGCAATCGAGACTGGAATGCTTGTGCCCTCGCCGGTGTTCTCGTTGGAGCAGCTCCAGGTGGTGGAGTAGCCAGACAGCGTGTCCTCGGTAATGCTGTACGCGCCCGTGGGCAGCGTTACGTTTTCACCGCCAGCGTTATTCTGCTCGCCTTCAGTGATATCCCAGCTCCAGCTTTCGGGGTTGGTGCGGTCCACTTGACCGTCGCCGTTGTCATCGAAGTGCTTATTGACGGTAACCGTACCCTTGTCGCGCTGGTTCCAGAAGTCGTACTGTTCGTACTCGCCGTACCCGCTGCCAGAGGTGATGTTGACCAAGAAGTAGTCCGGGTCATTTGGTTGCATTTGCGTCCAACCATCCTGGCCGTGCTCGTACACTTTGTATGTACCAGCCATGAGGCCGGTGAATTCGTAGTAGCCAGTTGGCCATTCGCCCGCACCGGTGATTACGCAGTTTTCTGGATTTTCCGAAGTCACCAACCTGGTTATTTGTTGGTCAACCAAAATTGGTTGCTGCTTTTGCAAGCAGATTTCCCAACCATCCAGCTTGTGCTCGGTATTCCAATCGTACTTGTAGCCGGAGATACGGCCGTATTTGTAGTTACCGAAGTTGTAGCTCTGGTATTCGCCGTAGCCCGTGCCTGCGGTAATTACTACTTCGTACTCGTCGCCCGGCAGGGTTTGGGTCCAACCAGCTTGAACCTGTTCGTACACTTCGTAGGTATTTGCCAATAGGCCGGCGAACTCGTAGTAGCCCGTTGGCCATTCGCCCGCACCGGTGGTTACGCAGTTTTCCGTACCGTTCAAGCAGATGCTCCAGCCGTTGAGTGCTGGTTCGCCTTCATCCCAGTAGCCATCGCCATCCAGGTCGTTGAATTTGTAGCCCGAGATGCGGCCGAGTTTGAAGTTTGTGAAGTCGCGTTGTTCATTGCTGCCCGAAATGATGTTTACCGGATACCCAATGAGCGCTGGGTTAACTGCCCACCAGCCGTCCTGCAAAGTCTCGGTCACGTTGTAGTCACCAGCCGTCAGACCGGTGAACTCGTAGTAGCCATCACCATTGGTGGTGGTGCATTCTTGGTCGCCGTTCAAGCAGATTTGCCATCCCGGTAAGGTGTTCTGGAGTGTGTCATACTTGTAGCCCCAGATTTTGCCGAGCTGGAAGTTGCCGAAGCTTACGGTTTGGCTGTTATCATTCGCGCCTACCGTCACCTCCACGATGTTCGCTTCGGGCGTGGTCTTGGCCCAGCCATCTTTCTTACCCTCGCTAATGTCGTAGGTGCCGGGTTTGAGGTTGCTGAAGGTTGTACAACCATCAACTGTCTGTTGGTCGAGCTCATCGTCCAGCCACATGGTCCAGCCGCCTTCGGCCGTGTACAGCGGGTCGTTCTTGACTGACCCGTCGCCAGCTACGTCTACGTACTTGCAGACGGTAATGCTGCTGGGCTTCTGCCAGTTGACGAACTGGTAGGACTTTTCTTCATTGCTCCCAACGGTAATTTCTTTCGGGTTGGTCGAGTGGATAGTGTAGTTGCTGTTTGCCAATTCCTCGAACGTGTACGTTCCCGGGTTGACGCTCAATATTTCTGGGTCAAATTCGGCAATGGTGAAGTCACCGGCATTGCTCGTCACCGAGAAGTTTCCTGCTTCGATAACGTCGCCGCCTTCAAAGTCACGAACATCTTTGGAGATGGTTATCGTGGCTTTCTTCTGCTTGTTCGTTACCGTGAGCACGGTGGTTTGGCCCTTGGTAATGCTGATTTGTGCACCAGGTGTACCGAGATCGGTATCAACGTCGTAGCCATCCAAGGTGTAGTTACCGTCTGCATTCTCCGCTACGGTGTAGGTGCCGGTTGCCAGCCCCGGGTATTGGGCCGAGGTGCCTTCGGCAATCGTCTTTGGGTTTACGCCATCGAGCGTAACGGTGAATTCGTGCGTGTCGGCTACTTCGCTGCCGTCAGGATTGAGCACGTTCTTCTTCACGAGCAGGCGACCAAGGTCGCGGGTGTTGCGGAAGGTGCAAGTGACGTCTTGGGTCGCGGCAAGCGTTACGTCAAAGCCAGTTCCGTTCCCAGAGGTTTGGTTGCTGCAGGTCCAGCTTGAGCTGTAGTTCGGGATTGCATCTTCCGACACGCCATAGGTACCGGCCGTGAGCGATTTTGTGGTGCCACCGGCAATATTCTGGGTGCCGCTGGCAATATCCCAGGTCCAGCCGTCTGGGTTGGTGCGGTCTACCTGGCCGTCGCCGTTGTCATCGAATTCTTTGTTCACCGTCAGGTTGCCGTTGGACACTTGGTTGAGGAACGTACAGATAATGGTCTCGTCCGTACCCATGGTAAGGTCAGACACGGTTTGCCCATTCACGCTTCCAACTGTTGTGTTGCCCTTTTTACAGATCGCACTCACGAGAGCTGTGCCTGGCTTCACGCTGGTCTCGGTCACACTGTAGGTGCCGTTCGCAACGGTGAATTCCAAGGCACCGGTGCTGGTGGTGTCTTGCGCAGCTGGATTGGTGGGGCTGCCATTTACGTCGAAGTTCCAGCCTGCGAGTTGCGCATCTGGGACATTGCCCGTAAGGTCGGCTACGCCATCGCCATTCGTATCAAAAGTTTTTTGCACCAAGATTTTACCGCCGCAGAGTTGCTTGGCCAAGGCGGAGAGGGTGGTGCCCAGGGTGGCGAAGTCGCCGGTGATAACGTCAGAGGTCGCGCTAATTTGCGCGGCATTGGCGGCAACATTCGGCCCGGAAACAGCTTGGAGGTTTGCCACGTCTAAGTCATTACCAATACCAAGTGCGATAACGCGGGTGCCCGCATTCTTTATAGTATTGGCTTGCAGAACTGCGGCATCAACTGCGTCGGGTTCGCTTACCGTTACCGCCGGGTTGCTCTTGCGGTTTGGGTTTCCATCAGAAGCGAAGAGGACCAGGTTTGGCTTGGCTGGGCGCGGGTCAAATGTAGACCAGGCCTTTGTAAAACCATCATCCCAGTTGGTGAACCCACCGCTGACCGCAGCGTTGACTGCAGCCTTGGCGGTTGCGGCGTTGCTGGTAAAGGCTTGTGTGACGGTTGCAACTTCATCGAATTCGGTGACGCTGAATTCTGATGGGGTGCCAGGGAGGAAGGCGTCGACAAAGCCGTTGAACGCGGTTTTCATCTGGCCCAGTTCGGTGTTGTCGATCGAACCGGAGCTGTCGATGACCAAGGCAACGTCCAAACCGCAGGTCTGGCCGAATGCTGGGTTCGCGGCTGGGGTTGGGCGGACAGGCGCTTCGGTGTAGTAGACTTTTGTCTGCACGTGATCAACAGAGATTGTAGCTGCATCGTCACAGTCATTTCCGCTTGTGTCATCAATGCGCAGACGAGCACTGAAGTTGAAATCATCAACCGACGTTGGGCTCCACGTTGTACTCCAAAGGTCAGAAACTCCACCCAGAGTGTAGACAACATCACTCCCCGTGAGAGCACTTGTGTTCGCGTCAACACCCCAGTTTGCCCCCCCATCTTTCGAAAGGTCAATTTCTAATCGGCAGCCGGTGGTGTATGAAGACTTAGCTTCAACTTTTACCTCAATACCGTTAATTGTCGATCCGGCGGGTACGACGAAGCCAAATGTATCGTATCCTTGTTCGTTTGTGCTGCTGTCATCCTTCCCCGTGGCGTATGAGTTATTGCTTGAAAAAGCATTGTTTGGATTCGTCCAGTCGTTCGGGTTGTTTGTAGAGAGAGGGGACTTGTAGCCCGTATCTGCAGCGCTGGCCGCAGTCGGGTTAATAAAGGCTGAAATCAGCCCGGTATTGAGAATAATTGCCAAGGTCGAGATCACGTTAATGGTCTTGAGCGCTCGGCGTTTGGTTGACTTCTTCGTAATAAAATTTGGCATATGCCAGTTCGACTTAAAGAGATAGGTCATATTGAGACAAGCTAGAGAACGAAATAGGTGCCTAATAATGGCAATGAATTTTCTAAAAGGATTGAACAAAAACACCAATCCGGTTATACCGGCGTGGTTTACAATCGTGCTTCGGACGCAAGCTCCATAGGCAGGGCGTTAAAGAGTTGTAGAAGTAACAGGTTGTTGTAGCAGGTCCTTGTATGCTGGTCAAGTCGTTAGCCGAAAAGGACCTGTACCCCTCCCAAAATGCAGTGGCTATACCTTATACAAAACTACATTATCTTGTCAACAATATTACAATAATTATTTATAAATTTGTCAATACTATCTTAGAGTTAATTACTATGAGATTTGGTATTTATGGCTAATATTAGGCAAAATATGATTATTTATCATACTTGGAGGTCCTTCGACTCGTCGGGCTCGCTCAGGACGGCAAAAGACTAAAAGAAAAGCCCCTATTATAGTAGGAGCTTTCCTTAAAAACTTAGTTTTCCTTAGAGAATCGAATCTTTTGCCGCCTTCGCGACGCGGAACTTCACGACCGTTTTGGCCGGAATCTGGATCTCCGCACCCGTGGCTGGGTTGCGACCCTTGCGGGCAGCGCGGTGCTTCTTCATCAACTTGCCCAAGCCGGGCAGGGTGATTTCACCCTTCTTTGCCTCCGCATACGCGGTGGTAACGATGAGGTCCCAAAACGCTACGACCTCTTTCTTGCTCTGGCCAGACTTCTCCGCCAAGTGGGCGACGAAGGCTGACTTGCTCATGCCTTTTGCCATGGTTTCATGGGGTTAGTGCGAAAGATGCTAGAACCATAGCATATTTCTTAGGAAACTGGCCAATTTACGAATTACGAATTGGGGATAGCATATACGAAATACGAATAAATCCGCTAATATTAGCCATTTTTATGCCGTTCAGAACCGGTGTATACTTTATGCTAATGAACCAAAAACCCACCCTAAAAAACATTGCCCAAACCGCAATACAGTCGACTTCGGAGGTTTTACAGAACCAAAAAAGCTCGCTCCAAGGTCTGGCGGTGGCAGAAGTGCAACGCCGACTCGCCATGGATGGCCGTAATGAGCTGCAGGTCCATGCCGAGAGTGCGGCGGAGCTAGTCTGGCGGCAGTTTAAATCGCCCATGGTGCTGCTCTTGGTAGCGGCATGTGGCATTTCGGTTGTGGTCGGGGAAGCAGTTGATGCAATAACCATAGCCGTTATTATTTTGATAAATGCCGGTTTAGGCTTTGTCCAGGAATACCGCAGTGCCCGAGCATTGGAAGCGCTGCGCACGTACGTGCAAGACCATGCAACGGTCCGCCGGGCAGGCCGCGTCGCTGTCATTCCCCGAAGCGGCCTGGTGAGCGGCGATATTGTCCTGCTCGCACCCGGAGACGTGGTGCCGGCGGATATCCGTTTGGTTGAGGTGCGGGATTTGCTCCTGAATGAGTCCACACTCACGGGTGAAGCTTTACCGGTGAAAAAATCGTCCGTCGCTCTGGCCTCCGCGGTTTCCACACCCGAACGCGCCATGAACTTAGGACTCATGGGCACGACTGTAGTTTCGGGTACGGCAACCGGCGTGGTTGTGGCCACTGGCGTTCGCACCGTGTTCGGGGACATTGCCCAGCTCACCGCTAGTACGATTCGACATTCGAGTTTTGACGAGAGCATAAAAAAATTCAGCAAATTTTTGCTCTACGTGGTCGGCATAACTTTGACCATTGTTTTTGTCACCCGCCTGTTTACCAGTGAGGGGCGCAGCACAGTTGAATTGCTGCTCTTCTCTATTGCCCTGGCCGTAAGCGTTATCCCCGAAGCGCTGCCGACCATTGTGACCATTACCCTTTCCCGCGGGGCCCTAAAGCTGGCGAAAGAGAAAGTTGTCGTCAAACGTTTGGCGGCTATTGAGGACCTTGGACAAATTCAAATACTTTGTACCGATAAAACCGGCACGCTCACGCAGAATATGCTTACGGTGAAAGATGTTTTTGCGGCTCGGCCAGCCTCGGTGCTGGCCTGGGCGCGCTTGGGTTTTTCGGGCGGGGATGACGCGCAGGCACAATCGTTCATCTCGGCCCTGCAAGCTACTACCCGGGTCGGCGACCCGAGCATCCGCGGCACGATAGTTGCCGAATTGCCGTTTGATCCAGTGCGCCGGCGTTCCAGCACCATCGTCCAGCTGGCCGATGGCAAGCGCTGGATTGTTGTGCGCGGTGCCCCCGAAGCGGTAATTGCCCAGAGCCACCGGGCCGAGCTTGCCTCGGGGCAAACCTCGATTACCGAGGCGCGAGCGGAATTAGAAAATATTGTGGAGCGCTATGGTCGGGCCGGCGACCGCACCCTGGCCGTTGCGCTAAAGCCCATTAGTGTTCAGCCTGAGTACCATGTGCGCGACGAAGCCGGCCTGACGGTGATTGGGATTATTGCCTTTGCCGACCCGCTGAAGCCCACGGCCATTGATACGCTGGCGAAAGCGAAAAAGCTTAACGTGGCGGTGAAGGTTATTACCGGGGATAGCCCGATAGTTGCCGAAACCATTGGCCGCCAGCTGGGCTTGGTGCAGCAAGCGAGCGACGTTATGACGGGAGATCAGCTGGAACAATTGCAAGGCCAGGAATTGGAAACCCGCGTGCAGAGCGCTACGGTGTTTGCCCGGATTAGCCCAGCGCAGAAGTACCGCATTATTGAAGTGCTACAGCTGCATGCCTCCGTAGGCTTTTTAGGCGAAGGTATGAACGATGCGCCGGCCCTGAAGCTGGCAAACGTGGCCATGGTGGTGCAGGGTGCGGCCGACGTGGCCAAGGACGCGAGCGACGTGGTGCTGCTCGAAAAAGATTTGCACGTTATTATCCGCGGGATTGCCATGGGCCGCTCCATATTCGTGAATATCCTCAAGTATCTGCGTTGCACCATGATTGGCAACTTCGGGAATTTTTTCGGCATTGTTGCTATTTCCATGGTCGTGCCGTACTTACCGTTGCTGCCCATTCAAATATTACTCACCAACTTACTCACCGATTTTCCACTCGTGGTCGTGGCTACCGACCGGGTGGATGCCGAAGAAGTGCAGCGCCCCGCCGCAATCCACTTGCGGGAGCTCGCGTTCATTGGCATTACGCTGGGGCTCGTGAGTACGCTGTTCGACATCTTGACCTTTGTGGCGTTCCGCGGTTTCGGCGAAGATCAACTTCGAACCCTGTGGGTTATTGTCAGCGTGCTTACGGAAATTATTTTAGTGCTTTCCGTCCGTTCCAATCGCTTTATTCTTAAAGCTTCGCGGCCAAGTACGTTGCTGCTGACGCTTATTATTCTTAGTGCCGCGACCATTATTGCCTTGCCGCTTATCCCGGTTACGGCGGCAGCTTTCCATTTCACCGTGCCCACCATGCCGCAAATTGGGCTCATTGCGCTTTTCGTCCTGGCGTACTTTGGCCTTACCGAATTCTTTAAGCTGCAGTACTTCCGTTACGTGCACAAGCCGCACGCGCACAATCGTTTTTTAAAAGCCTAGCATTACGAATTACGAAAAGAGATACGAATATACGAAATACGAATTTTCTCAAGAGAATCATTAGCTTGAAAAAGGAGATTCGTAATTCGTATATTCGTACTGATTTCATTCGTATTTCGTAATACCTGTACTTTTGACCTTTCGGTAGCACAACCCTACACTTAGTTTATGAACAGGCTACAACCTGAAGACTTACTCACGCGCGGCGTTGCGGATATCATTGTCCGCAAGGATTTAGCGTCGCTGTTGGCTAGCGGAAAGCCGCTGCGCATAAAGCACGGCGTTGACCCGACGCGGCCAGACCTGCACTTGGGCCATGCGGCTGTGTATCGAAAATTACGCCAGTTCCAGGATTTGGGCCACACTGTTATCTTTCTCATTGGTGATTTTACGGCCCGGTTTGGCGACCCAACGGACAAGGTGAAGTCGCGCGTATTGCATGATAAGCAAGAAGTGGAGCACGCGGCCAAGACCTACATCGACCAGATTGGGAAGATTCTCGACAAATCTAAACTGGAAATTCGCCGGAATAGCGAGTGGTACGAGAAAATGTCCGCCGAAGAATTGCTGCGCATTATGAGCAACTTTACGGTGGCGCGAATGCTGGAACGGGATATGTTTGATAAGCGCCGCAAGGCGGGCGAGGAAATTGGTTTGCACGAACCCGTGTACCCCGTGTTGCAGGCCTACGACTCGGTGATGCTGCAATCGGACTTGACGGTTATTGGGAGTGATCAAACGTTTAACGAATTGCAGGCGCGGCCGTTGCAGGAATTTTTCGGCCAGAAACCGCAACAGGTAATGAGCGTAAAGATATTGGTCGGTACCGACGGCAAGCAGAAGATGAGCAAGAGCCTGGACAACCACATTCGCATTACCGACGCGCCCGAAGAAATGTTTGGCAAGCTCATGTCTTTGCCGGATAGCGCTATGGCAAGCTTTGCCGAAATGCTAACGGATTTGCGGGTAGAAGATTTTGTGAAACCAAAAAATCCACGCGAGGCAAAAGCCTTACTCGCGCAGACCATAGTTGAACAATTTCACGGTGCAACGGCAGCGCAGAAAGCTGGAGAGCACTTTACCCAGGTGTTTACCCATAAGCAGGCGCCGAGTAAGGTTCCTGAGGCAATATTTTCTACGGGCCAAACTGTAGCTCAGGCTTTGGCCGGACATTTTCAAGAATCCGTTTCGGCCATGCGTCGGGCCATCGAACAGAAAGGTATTTCTTTTGAAGATGAAATAATTGTTGACCCGGCGATGCTTGCAAAACCGGGCGTATATAAGAAAGGGAAGCGACACTTTGTGCGACTAAAAAAGAAATAATCTCACAAAAAATACATGTATGTTTAATGACCCAGCTCCATTGCTCTCAGAGTCTCAGCAACAACAAAAACCACCCCATCTTCACCGTTTATCAGTTATTATTGTTGCTGCGGGTTTTGTTGTAGTTTTGGCGGGTGTGACTTTTGCCGCTTCTCAGAATGACTGGTGGCCATTTACCAAGTCGAATATAGCGTTGACCTCGCAAGAGAATGCCAATGCGGCGGTTGTAAAAAAAGACGAAAGTCCATTGCCGTTACTTGCGCAGGTGGAGCAAGCGCATTTTGTGGTGCAGTACACGGGTACAGAACCCTTGGGCGCAACCGCAGAATCCGAAGGTGATATGACCATAAAAGGCGATTACCAATATACGACTGGTATTGCAAAGTTACCTAAAGAACATAATACGAATGATCCTCGAGATACTACAGAAGGTGGGCTCGCACTCGTGACTATGGGCACAAACGTTGTCCGTGTCGGCGACCATGAATTCCACAAAATGAATCTTCAGGCACTGGTTGATGCGAATATTCTTCCAGCGGAATCACTAACGGGTGCGAATGCAGAAATGTTAGGGGCTTGGGAAGAAGGAACACAAAATAAAATTCAATTTTTCCCACTTGAGTTCTACTATTTGCAAAATTTTTCGAATCTTGCAACATCGTTAACAAAAAATAGTGATGGTAGTTGGCAAGGCGTCGTTTCTGCAGAGGTTGTCAAAGCAATGGTTTGGCAAACCCAGCGATGGAGGGGTGACAACATCCAATGGCGGTACATGACGGAAGAACAGAAGAACCAAGAACTCAAGGAGTACACACCCGAAGAACCAAAAAAATTTCCGACTTTTACTGTGTTTCTAGCAGGGGATGGAGCGTTGGATAGAGTTGTATTTAAAGATTTGTTTTACGAAAATACCACAACAACCTTCTCTCGATTTACTGAGAGTCCAAAAATACAATTTCCAGAAGGGCTAGATCCCACTTCGGAAGATGCTCAGCTTGCCTACGCACAGCAGTACAACAGTATGCGCGCAGAGGAGGCAAAGCTCGTTGCCTATAGCATAGTCGAAGTCTACAAAGGGAAAACTCTCCCAGTGACGCCAAGCATTCGACTTGATGACACTACTAATACCATCGCCAAAAGTATTTTGAACGACCTTGCATTAGCTACTTTGGCGCACACTCCGTACACCACCCGCGCCCTTGAAGATGCATTCTGGATAAATAAGGTTACCGACCCGATCCCAGCTAAGTATTACTACGGGTATGCGTCAAGCGATGGAAAAGGATTTACGCTGTCCTTTGTGCAGCAGCGTGATGGTTCGGATAGCGCCGTGGAGTGTGATACAGAAAAAACAGACTGTATTAAGGTCCTGCGCTATCCAGAAAATTGATTTTTACTATGGTGGGCCGGGTCCCGCGAGGCGGGACGAAGGCGCAAGGCCAGCAGATTTATGCCGCCGCTGGCGGCACCCCGCCTGTGGCGGTGGCAGTCTACCTATGCAAATAGCTTGGGTGGGCGGAGAAGGGATCGAACCTTCGAAGGCGCAAGGCCAGCAGATTTACAGTCTGCCCCGTTTGACCACTTCGGTATCCGCCCACCCAAACTATCAAACCAAGGATGCCCCGTTTGTCCGGGGTGCTCCCGATGGGTCGCACCCGTTCCGCACCACTAGCGCGGAACCCACTTCGGTACCGACCCATGCAGTACATTTTCGAAGATACACTGACTCAGGCAAATTGCCAAGTTTTAGGGTTGACAAAATGCCTTATTTTTCGTACCGTAGTTTAGCCTACGTCAGCTAGATGACTGCCCTCCTACGCGTAAAGCTACGGAGGGAGGAAAGTCCGAACACCCCCTACGCAAGTAGGGAAGCGGAGCGTTATTAACGGCAACCGGGAGTATGGTATCCAAAGAGTCCTCGCGAGTTTTTGGATGCAGGAAGCCCAGGGATAGTGTCCCGCATTTGCGGGATCCCGCCCACTTTTCCGAAAGGAGAGGAGGGCGGGGCAACAGAAAATATACCGCCGATGGTCCTGCCGTAAGGTAGGAAACAGGTAAGGTTGAAATCGTGAGGTAAGAGCTCACGCGGGTCTACAGTGATGTAGCTCGTGGTAAACCCGCTCCGGTGCAAGGCCAAGTAGGTCCCGCTGATGCGGGACGGGTTGGCTGCTAGAGGTGTGCAGCAATGTACATCCCAGAGAGATAGTCATCGCGTAACCCCTCGACTCGGCCGTAAGGCCTCGCTCGGGGTGCTGCGCACAGAATTCGGCTTATCGGTTGACGTAGGCACTAGTATGCACCACCCGAGTGGCGCATACTTCCTATACACAACATGCGACGTATTGATCTCATTACCACCGCAGTACTCCTCCCGCTCGATTTTTGCATGGTCGTGCTGGCCGGGCTTACCGCGTACAGTTTGCGCTTTAGCGGCGCGGTGGCAAATTTGCGCCCCGTTATAGCCGAGCTCCCTTTTCGGGATTTTTTTGCGTTCACGCTGGGCATTGGCTTGCTCTGGGTGCTGTGCATGGGCATTGCCGGGCTGTACAGTTTTCACGGGCGCATTGCCATTGCCGAAGTTGGCAGGATAATTTTAGCGTCGGCGGCGGCCATGACTGCCGTCATTTTTTTCATTTTCTTTAGCCGCGAGCTTTTCTCTTCGCGCTTTATTATTCTGGCTGGCTGGCTGCTGGCCATTGGCTACCTGACCATTGGGCGCATGCTGGTGCGCTGGGTTATACGTTCGCTCAAACGTCGCGGGATTGGCCTACACGCGCTTGTGGTGGTTGGCGAAGGGGAGCAAGCCGACAGGATTATTACCGATGTCCACGAAGGCCGGGGTGAGGGCTTCTCGCTCGTCGGCCGCCTGGCGGATTTTACCGAACCGGCCCAGCAGACGCTTGCAAACATTCTTAGCGAAAAACAGCCTGACGCAATCTTGCTGGCCACCACGCACTTGCCGCAAGAGCAGGTGGTTGCTTTACTCAATGCGGCGCAGTCGAACCAGCTTGATTTTTTTTACGTTGCCGACCTTTTTGCCACGAGTGCAGGGAAACTTACGGTGCAGACGCTCTTCGGCCAGCCCGTGGTAGAGGTGCAGCGTACGCGGTTGGATGGCTGGGGCCGGATTTGGAAACGCACGTTTGACGTCACGGTTGGCACTATTGTACTCGCTCTGCTCTTGCCATTTTTTCTCATCTTCGCTCTGCTCATTAAGCTCGATTCGCCGGGCCCGGTTTTTGCCCGTTTGGTACGCGTGGGCGAGCGCGGCCGGGTGTTCCGCTTGTACAAGTTCCGCTCTATGATTCGTAACGCCCACGCGCTGAAGCCCACGCTCATGGATAAGAATGAGCGCGGGAGCGGCCCGCTTTTTAAGATGACCAATGATCCGCGGATTACCCGGGTTGGCCGCTTCTTACGTCGGAGCAGCATTGACGAATTGCCGCAACTCATAAACGTGCTGCTGGGCCAGATGAGCGTGGTGGGCCCGCGGCCGCACGAACCCGAAGAAGTTGCCCGCTACGAAAACTGGCACCGCAAGCTCCTCACCATTAAGCCCGGTATTACCGGGATGGCACAGGTCAACGGCCGCGCGAGCCTGGACTTTGACGATGAAGCGCGACTGGACATGACGTACATTGAGAACTGGTCTTTTGCCATGGATCTCATGATTATTTTGCGCACGCCCGGGGCAGTACTCTCCCGTCGGGCCGCCGTGTAGCGTATGAAAATTGCTCTGGTCCATGAATATTTAAACCAGCTCGGCGGCGCGGAACGCGTGCTGGAATCGCTGCACCACCTCTACCCTCAGGCGCCGGTGTATACCTTGGTGCATGACCGCGCCAAAGTTGGCGATACGTTTGCCGACTGGAACATCCAGAGCTCGATTATCGAGCGGTTGCCGGGCGGGAAGAAGCACTACAAGTGGTATCTCATGGCCATGCCGGCGGCCATCGAGAGTTTTGACTTTTCCAATTTCGACGTCGTGCTTTCGGATGCTTCGGCTTTTGCCAAAGGGGTCATTGTGCCGCCGGGCGCCCTGCACATCTGCTACTGCCACACCCCCACCCGCTACCTGTGGAGCGATGCGCACACCTACGCCCAAGAAGTTCGGGTGCCGCGCCTGGCCCGAAAATTTTTGCCCCTGGCGCTCAACTACCTGCGCGTCTGGGATAGGCAAGCGGCCGACCGGGTTGATGCTTTTATTGCCAATTCCAAGTTCGTCGCGCAGCGCATTCAAAAATACTACCGCCGCGAGGCCACGGTTATTTACCCGCCCGTTGAAACCTCGCAATTCGGGGTGAGCGAGGACGTGGGCAACTACTACGTTATGATGGGCCGCCTGCGCCCATACAAAAAATTTGACTTGGCGATTCGCGCCTTCAACGAGCTCAACATCCCGTTAAAAATAATCGGCGGGGGCGAGGAAGAAGCCGCGCTGCGCAAGCTCGCCAAGCCGAATATAGAATTCCTCGGCTACCGCGTGGATCGCAAGCGGGTGCTGCAGCACGCCTTGGGTTTTATCAATCCGCAGGTCGAAGACTTTGGCATTGCCCCGGTCGAAGCCATGGCCTGCGGCCGCCCGGTGATTGCCTACCGTGCGGGCGGGGCTATGGAAACGGTGGTCGAAGGCGTGACGGGCGCATTTTTCGACGAGCAATCCTGGGAATCGCTGGCTGACACCGTGGTGCGCTTCAAACCCCAGGCGTACGACCCGGCAAAGATTCGCCAGCACGCCGAAACCTTTGATACCAAAGTGTTCCAGCAAAAGATTGGGTCATTCGTCACGCTGGCCCGCCGCCAATTCCAGCAGACCGGGAGGGTGGACAGCGCTAGCCTCCAGGGGTAACATTCTAACCACTCAAGCTATGCAAATACTTTCCACTCTACGCCTGGCCTGGCGCTACAAAACCCTCCTGCTCATCGTCCTGCTCGTGCCCCCGGTGCTGGCGGCGATTTTTGCTCTGAACCGCCCCGAGACCTATACGACCTCGATTGCTTTTACCGTGAATCGCATTAACAAACAGCCCACCCCGGACTACCAGTTCGACGGGTACTATGCCCTGCAAGCTTCGGACTTGTTTTCCGAAACCGTGGTCAGCTGGTTTTTGACGCCATCGGTCATTGTGGAAATCTACGATGCGGCTGGGGTTGACCCGCAGGTCACCAGCTTGGGCGCGCTTACCTCCCGGTTCAAAATTAAGAAGTACTCGTCGCAGAACTTAGTGGTAAAGTTTACCGAAAGTTCCGAAGCGGTCGCGGGCAAGATTGGCACCGCCGTCATTGCCACGGTGGAAGCCAAGGCCGCCGAGCTCAACCAAAGTGCAGACCGCAAGGCACTCTTCGAAGTGGTCGGGGCCAAGCCGGTAACCGTCCACGATAGCAAGCAAGTGCCGCTGGTGACGGCCGTGGGGTTGGTCATCGGGATTTTTGTAGCCACGTTGCTCGTCGGCTTGCTCAACGCCTTGGCCACGGCCCGCCCGAATCCGCAGCACGCGTAACGCTGTGCCCATGCGTCTGGGCGTTGACCTGCGATGTCTTGCGGAAGGGGAGCAGGGCGGGATTGCGGTATACGCGCAGGCATTGATTCCTCGTCTGGCCCGGCACTTCGCTGGGGCGTGCGTGGGTTTTGTCAGTGGCGCGCGGGTGCAAAAACCCGTGATGCCATTCGACGTGCAGCATGTGCGCTGGCCGAATAAACTCGTCAATGCAAGTTTAGTCGCGCTCAAACGTCCGCGGCTGGATGCGGCCATGCAGGCAGACATTGTGTTTGCCCCCACGCCAAAATACCTCGCCCTTGCGCCGGGCACCCCCCTGGTGCTGACCGTGCACGATTTGTCGTTTATCGAACATCCGGAATATTTTACCCGGCGCCAGCGCTTCTGGCACCACTGGCTGCGCATTGGCACGTTACTCGAACGGGCCGACCGGATAATTGCGGTGTCCGAGCACACGGCCGCGGATATTCGCGCCCTGGCCCCAAGCACCACCAGCCGTATTCGCGTCATCGCTTCGGGGGCCGACCACGGGCCTGCAACACCGACCGCGTCGTATCCAGGATTACCCCAAACGTACGCACTCGCCTTCGCTTCTGCTGAGCCGCGCAAGAACATTGCAAATATCATTCGTGCGCACGAGCTTGCGTTTTCGCGCACCGGCGTGCCGCTGGTACTCGTCGGGTCAGGCGCACGGGTTGGCCAGGGGATTATCCGGCTCCCTTACCTTTCAGCCGACGATCGGTGGCGTGTACTCGGTAATGCTCAGGTCCTGCTCTACCCTTCGCTGTACGAAGGTTTTGGCTTTCCGCCGCTCGAAGCCATGCGCTTGGGCGTGCCGGTGGTGGCCAGCCACGTCACCAGTTTGCCCGAAGTGTTAGGGGCGGCGGCACTGTACGTAGACCCGTGGGACCCGCAGGATATTGCCCGCGGTATAGAAGCCGTCCACACCGATGCAGAGTTGCGGGCAGACTTGCGAACCCGCGGCTTGCAGCACGTTGCAACCTACCATTGGGACACCTGCGCTACACTCACAGCAGCAGTAATACACGAAGCCTATGCGCATCGGCATTGACGCGCGGTTCTACGGCAGCCTGGGCAAAGGCCTGGGGCGGTACACCGAGCGGCTCATCCACCACCTCGAGCAGCTTGCCCCGGCCGGGGACGAGTTTGTCATTTTTCTGCGGCAAGAAAACTGGGCGGACTACCAGCCGGCGAACCCCCGGTTCACCAAGCAGTTAGCGGACTTTCCGTGGTACTCGATTGCCGAGCAGGTGCGCATGCCAAAGTTGGTACGCGCGGCCCAACTGGATGTGATGCACTACCCGCACTTCAACGTGCCGGTGCTTACGCCGAAACCTTTCGTGGTTACGGTACACGATCTCATCCTGACGCACTTTCCCACACGGCGGGCCACCACGCTCGGCCCCCTAAAGTACTGGCTCAAGCAGCTTGCCTACCGGGTGGTGCTAAGTCGTGCCGTCGCCCGTGCCAGCCGCATCTTAACGGTTTCGGAATTTACCAAGCAGGATATCCAGCAGTACTTTGGCTACGACCCCAAGAAAATTACCGTTGCGTACGAAGCAGTCGATGCCTTCCCTCGGCCAGCCGTCAACGATGCCGAAGTACGCACACGCTTGCAGCTGCCGCAGCGGTTCTTGCTCTACGTTGGCAATGCCTACCCGCACAAAAATTTGGAACAACTCATTGCGCTGGTGCAAGCGTTGCCCGCACACTACCGCGACCTCCACGTCGTTATTGTGTGCAAGCAGGATTACTTCTTGCAGCGCGTGCAGGCTTTGGTGCAGCAGGCCAACGTGGCAGACCGCGTACATTTTACCGGGTACGTGAGTGATGCCGACCTGGGCGCGCTCTACCGGCTGGCGCACGCCTACATTTTTCCCAGCTTGTACGAAGGCTTTGGCTTGCCTCCGCTCGAAGCCATGGCGCAGGGCACGCCCGTGCTCTCGTCCGACGCGGCCTGCATGCGAGAAATCCTCGGGGCTGCCGCGCTCTACTTCAACCCGCGTGACGTGCATGGTATGCTGGCTGCACTGCAAAAACTTGATGCCGACCCGGCAACGCGCGCCAAGCTGATTGCCGCCGGGCGCGCCCAAGTGCAACGCTACTCTTGGTCCGCGCTTGCCCGCACTACTCTGCAGGCTTACCATGATATTCATCAACCATGAGCACTGCCCGAAATCCCCAAGACATTCCCGAGGAGAACATCCTTGACCTTCGAACGCCAAAGGCGATACCCCCGGGTGGCGTTGACCAATCATATGGGCGGCCTGCCAAGCGCGGACACGTAGACTTCTTATCCAAAGTCGAGCGGGGCGAGGCAGCCATTGACGCCAAGGTGCGTTCGTGGTTTTCCCGCACGCCAAAAGTAGCTGCCCCTTCGCCGGTGGTTGCACCAGCACCCGAGCGCCAGGCCGTTGTGGCGGCCGCGCCAGTTGCAGCAAGCATGCCACGAGTAACACGCAAATTTGCCTACCCCCAGACCTTGCGCTTTGCGGCGAGCGTGGCCGTGCTCGTGCTGGCCGTGTTTGCTGCGCGCTTCCTGGGCCACGTGCAGCAGGCCAAAGGCGACGTGCTCGGGGCGTCAACCGAAGCCCTGCAGCGCTTGCTCGCCGCCAGCAGCGCGGCGCAGGCGTTGGAGTTTGGGACGTCCAAAAATGAGCTTAGCGCGGCGCAGGATGCATTTGCGAGTGCGGAAAAAGATTTGCTGGATGTTGCGGGTGCCTTAAAAAATTTGCCCGGTGCCGGCCAAGTGCGCAGTGCGGAAAAGTTTTTGCAAGCCGGCCAAGCAGTTACGCGGGCCGCCGGGGCACTCGCCGAGGGCGCGCAAGCCCTGACGCAAGATCCTGGCACCACGACCCCGCTGGTCAACGTCGTTGCCCAGTTGCAGAAAGCTTTGACCCCGACTGTGCAAGATTTGGCGAGTGCGGCCACCTTGCTTCAGGCTGTGCGGCCGCAGGACGTACCCAAAGACTACCAAGCAGCGTTTACCGAATTGCAGCAGCAGCTGCCGGCGCTCAAAGTGCAGTTCGAGCGCATGGCCAGTGTCGGGAGTTTTTTCCAGGCTTTCCTTGCCACCCAGGGTACGTCGAAGCGCTATCTCTTTGCTTTCCAAAATAGCAACGAGTTGCGGCCCACCGGCGGTTTCCTGGGCAGCTTGGCAATTGCCGAAATGACGAACGGCGAGTTAACAAAAATCGAAGTGCCCTCGGGCGGGGTGTACGACGTCAGCGGCCAGACCGCTTTGCGCGCCATTGCCCCGCAGCCCTTGCAACTGGTGCAAGCCAACTGGAATTTGCAAGATGCCAACTGGTTTCCGGATTTTCCCACCTCGGCCAAGAAAGTGCTGGCGTACTACGATTCGGCCGGGGGGACGCCGGTGGACGGCGTACTGGCGGTGACGCCGGCGGTGTTGCAATCTTTCCTCAAGCTCACCGGGCCGGTGGCAGTGCCGGAAGTCGGCATAACCTTTACGGCAGAAAATTTTGTTACCGAAGTGCAAAAAGCCATTAAAGCCGCCGAGCAAAAAGACTACACCAAGCCCAAGCTCGTCCTCGGCTACCTGGCGCCGCGCATTCTTAGCCGGGCCTTCAGCCTTACGCAGCAGCAACTGTGGCAATTGCTCGGGAGCATGCAAGGCCACTTAGTCAGCCGCGACATTCAGTTCTACTTTACCAATCCTGCCACCCAGCAGCAGGCCCTGGATCTTGGCTGGGCGGGCGAATTGCGGCAGAGCGAGAAAGACTTTTTGCACATTAACCGCGCCAACCTGGCCGGCGGCAAGACCGACGGGGTCATCGAAGAAGTCACGAGCCATACTGCGGTCGTAGCGGCTGACGGCACTATTACCGATACCGTCACCATCATCCGCAAGCACAACGGCACACTGCACGATGCGTTTACCGGTGACCGGAACAATGTTTACATTCGTTTCTACGTGCCCAACGGCAGCACGCTGCTCAATGCCAGCGGCTTCGACCGCATCGACCCCAAGCGCTTCCGCGCGCCCTCGCCCGACTACCTACCCGACCCCGACCTTGCCGCCCTCGAAACCGGCGCCACCATCCACGAGACTTCGGGTACGCGCGTAAGCACCGAAGCCGGGCACACCGTCTTTGGCAACTGGTTGGGCGTAGCGCCTGGGGAAGTGGTGAAAGCGACGCTCACGTACACCTTGCCGTTTAAGCTACAGGTTGGCGGCTTCTTCAGCCGGACGGATACGTACAGCTTGCTGGTGCAAATGCAGGCCGGTACTGCTCCGGGTTTCACTTCGAACCTCACCCTGCCCAGCGCGTGGCAGAGCTCCTGGTCGGGCAGCACAGCCCCGGTCTTCGAGAAAACGAGCGATGCCAGCTTCCGCCTGGCCGGGGATTTGAACAAGGATTTGTACTACGGGGTGGTGGTGAAGGAGTAAGTTACGAAATACGAATAGTTACTACGAAACTACGAATTACGAATTCCTTTAGCACTTGCCACCTTCGTTACAGCGATTCGTATTTCGTATATTCGTAGCTTTTTTCGTAATTCGTAATCCTGGATTTCCGCTAATCCTAGCCCTTTTGGCTAACCTTAGCCATTTGTGGTATTGACAGGATATACCCCCGCGTGTATACTCCTCGGTTAGGTTGAAAATCTAAACATTCCCCAGCAGTCCCTTTGCCGATTGAGAGAGCGGTGCAGGGCGGCCAATGGCATATAGCCTATGGCAAACGAAGAGTGCTCTCTCAAATAGAGGACTCTATTTTTGTGCCTAACGATATGGAGGGGGTTGGTCATCCGCAAGGATGAGCAAGCGAGATGTG
>ERZ1292623.698-Hain-H51-01um-R1-698-length-34616-cov-6_pt1 | contig 34616 bp, 41 predicted proteins | sample MGYA00564398_ERZ1292623 | MGnify/ENA primary metagenome ERZ1292623 (study PRJEB36523, sample SAMEA6512633) | groundwater metagenome | collected 2019-01-07 | study: AquaDiva: Metagenomics assemblies of 32 groundwater samples
TCCTTGTTCATATGTTGTGGTTGCAGTATATCCAGGGTTTGCTGTATTTCCACTGAAATCTGGATTTCCATAGTATCCAACTCTGTCTCTATAAGTATAGAACATAGTTCCTGGTGTTCCTTGTCCACCACCTATTCCGAAGTTTGGGCCTGCAAAAGGTCCGTTATTACTTGGAACTGGAAATAATTTTAGCGTTTTGGTACCATCTGGTCCAGGTCTTAGAATATAATGATATTCTGAACCTCTTACTCTATTTCTAAGTTCAGCAGCTTGTGCAGTCAATATTGTATCAAATACTGGCATAACGTGATAAAGTGTATGTCCAGCAAAACTTGCACCGAATTCACTAAACGCAATATTGCTATTTGCAAATGGGTCTAATCCGTATAAATTTATAAAAGAAGGAGTAAACCAAAGTATATCGAGAACTTCTCTTCCAGAAGGAATTGAATAATCTTGAGTTCCAGCAGTAAGAATTATAGAATCGGTTTTAACCTCTCTGGTTCCGTTTGCTCCAAGACCAATTTGTTCACCAATATTTGTTGCAAATGAATTTTCAAAATACAGAGAGTTTGAAACATATTTTAATGTAAAATCAATCTCAGAAGGAAGACCAAGCATTTCTCCAAGTCTATTTCTGAGTACCCAATCATTAATAAAAGATGAGTATTCCTCAATAGCCTCACAAATACATTCTTCTATTTGTTCGTCAACGAGCTCAACGCCCATAACAGGAGCTCCAATTTTTCTTCTAATTCTTCTGAAAATTTGATTTTTCTCCGTTACGGTCATTCCCGTAAGACATCCTTCTGCACAAAAACAACTCATAGTTTATTTTATACTCTTAACGATTGAACATAGTTTGGTTGGTAGTTTGCTCTAAATCCTACGAAAGCTCCTGAAGAAACTATTACATTTGCAGCTACTACATCTATTTTCTGACCACTTGTTGCAGGCCAAGTAAATTGTCCACCACCCATAGCACTTATTGTTATGGTACCTCCAGAAATACAAAAAATTTGATGTACAGTTGAAGCTGTAAGACCATTTCCAAGTTCATTTAAGGTATAAGTCCCTGCTGGCATAGGAATTGCCGTCCAATTTGTGTTGTGAAAAGCCATAGTTTTAATTTTCTTATAAATAGGCAGAGAAAACACGATTCATATTTGTTTTGACTATTTATAATGAGGAAATTTTCAATTTTCATGATAAATTTTGATAGAGATAGGTTTGATGATATGAATACGAGTGAAAAAATTTCATTCGTAAACAACTTGGTTTTAATGAATCAAAAACTTTTCCCAAAAGAAATTCAGTATTTGGTTCCTCAAAATAGGGAAGCTTATTTCAATAATAGAGTAAAAACTTCCGAGTGGATTGAAGATTATGAATTTAATTGTCTTGATGAAGGTGAAAAAGAGAGTTATATTTGGAAAAAAAGATATTTGAGTAAAAATATAATCAAAAATTTATCTCCAGAACTACAAAGAGAATTTATTAGATGCGCCATTACTTATGGGATTAGCTTAGACCCTGAAGAATTTGAACTTCTCATAGATGATGATATGAGGAAAAGTTATGCAGAAGATAAGGCCAGGTATTCGCTTGATTCTACATTCACCGCAAGAGAACTTTCTTTTCTTGAATCAAAACCCCAAATTCAGTATCTTAATACATTGAAAAGGATTGGTTTAGCTCCAAATACTGATGAAATAACAGTGCTTAAACCAGAAGCTTTGAGATATTATAAATATCATTTTGGTCTTAATGAAATTAGGGCCCTTGTAAGGTCCGAGATAAGAAAAGTTTTGAAGTAATGTGAAAAAAGCTTACTTTTGCGTAGTACCAAGACTTTATGTTAATGGAATTACAAAAAAAGAGCCTCATTGCACCTAAAACAATGACCCTTTATTCAGGAAGAGAAGTTGATATTTTTAATCTAAATCCACAAGATATAGATGTTGAAGATATAGCTCATGCGTTATCTAATTTATGCAGATATGGAGGTCATTGTCTGTTTCATTATTCGGTAGCCCAACACTCTTATTTATGTTCTTTGGAGGAAGGAACAAAATTAGAACAATTTGAATTTCTTATGCACGATGCTTCAGAAGCATTTGTAAACGACCTTGTTAGGCCAATAAAACACAGGCCAGAGTTATCTTCTTATAGAGAACAGGAAGATAAAATTCAAAAGATTATTTTTGAAAAATATGGGTTACAATTCCCATTTTCCAAGAGAGTTCATGAAGTGGATAATAAAGTGCTTGTCGGAGAAATTAATCAACTCATCATCATGAAAGATGAGATTTATCTAAAATCCGTAGAGAAAAGCATTTCTTTAAGGGAGGCCCTAAAAATTTTGCGTGACGAAAAACTGGCCAATTGTACTATTCCAAAAATTTCTCCAGAAGAAGCAAAAGAATTATTTTTGAATCGCTTTTATGAATTGTATAAAAAATAAAAAAATATGTTTAAGAACATGAGGAAACAAAAAGAGTTAATTGATAGAGAAATTGAGCTCTACAAAAAAGAAAAATTATTTGCAGTTGATAAAGAGGTTGAGGATTATCGAACCAAAAGACAGCAAGAGATGACTGACATGGCCAAAAAATGCTATGAACAACTCGGTGAGTACGAACATGAATTTCATAATACAAAAGAAATAAGAGGTATTGAGCTTGCAAAATTACAATCAAAATGTGAAGCGCTTGCTGAAACTGTAAAAGCCAGGGAAGAAGTAGTTGCTGCAGACAATAATCTATTGAAGGCAAAAACAGCTGAAATAGAAAGGTTAAATAATATCATTAAACTAATGATAGAAAAACAACCGAGTATTACTGTACAAAGTATAAAATAACGCAAAAATTGTCGGCATGTGCGAAGAATGAGCGCTGCGACAATTGACCGTTATCGGACGTTTTAATGTCCGCCTTGCAACAAAAAAGTTTATAAATAAAAAAAGGGATTCTTTCGAATCCCTTTTTAAGTTTATGATTTTCAAATCAGTTACTTTTCCTTTCGGATTAGTATCTGTTGATGTTATCAATGTATACAACTCCGTAGAATCTGTTGTTAACCATTTTCTTAGCGTAACGAGTCATGATACCTTTTCTTGGTGTGAAATCGTTCGGGTCAGTGATAGTTTGTGTCAACTGAAGAGGAATGTATGGAGCGTAGATATATCCAGCTTCAAGGAAAGTGTTACCTTTGTGTCCAAGAAGAACGATATTCGCAGGTAGATAAGGGTCTTTGTAAACCACGTATCTTGAACCAAGATTACCGATTTTTTCTACTCCAAGGTTATACTTTTCGCTTTCTGGAGCTGCGCTACCATCAACGTGGAAGTATTCCAAGTCATCAAAGATTGCTCCAGCTTCTGCTGAACATACAATCCAGTTTGCACCACCTCTAAGGGTTGCTTTGTGAATTTGAGCTGAAAGCTCGTTAATTCTTGTAATCAACGTCTGGTTCCAGTCTTTTTGAGTTCCGAAGAAGTTCGCATTAGACGAAAGACCATTGTAATCCCATCTTGCTCTGAACGGTGCTCCGTTGATAAGGTCGATGATGATTTCTCTGTCGATTTCAGCAGCAACGTGCTCTGAAAGAAGAGCTGTAAGCTCAGCTTCAGCGTCAATGCTGTGGTATGCTTCAAGGTCTTGAGCAAGTTCTGGAGTCCAGTGAGCTCTAAGTTTTCTTGTAATTGTGTTTACAGTTACAGATGAGAATCTGATTGTAAGTTCTGCCATTTCTGACTTAGCTTCAAGGTCATTGTAAACTTCGTACACAGGTACTGAAGTAATAACAAATGCTGCTCCAAAAGAACCTGCACCGTCATTAAGCAATGCTGCGTTGAAGTCTGAACCATATACACCAGCTGGTCTAAGGTCAAGAACAACTCTTGCGATGTTGTTTTCGAATTGGTCGTTAGCCCAAGTTTGTACTGAGTTAAAGTATGGCACGTTTCCACCTGCAGCAACTACTAATGTGTTACCATTAGCTCCTGAGTAGTAAATGTCAGTTGTAGCTGAGAATCTTAGCGTAGCTGAAGATTGTTGCTTAGATACGTCAAATCCAGTACCAAGAGCAAAAGCCATGTCGAAAAGACCACCTGTCCAGTTAGTAGCACCAGAACCTTGTGAAGTTCCTAATGCTGTGAACCCTGTACCAAATGACATGTCAAAGCCTTGATTGTTGTAGAAACGCTCGTAAGCTGTTGTGTCAGCAAATGTAGGACCTGCTTGGCCGTTTGCTGTGTTTTGTGGCGCAACAATGCTTCTTGAGCCTGTTCCGTTAGTAATTCCTGGAGGAGTTGCTTCAAAGTGGGTATCGCTACCTGCATATGATACTCTTGCATCCATGTAGAATAATAGTCCTGAAGGTAAAGCCAAAGGCTGTACAGAGACAATTTCGTTAGCAAGTAATCTTGAGAATACTCTTCTAACAATTGGGAAAGCTACTGTGTCGAATCTTCCTGCAGATGAATCGAGGGTTACCTCGTTCAACATTGCTGCAGCTTGGTTCTCAAGAAGCTGTGCTACGTTAGCAGCTTTGATACCCTTCATTCTGATTGGGGCACCATCTGATGTATACCCTTCGTCAAGAAGTCCAGAATCAGTCCAGCTGTCTACGATAGCTTTTCTTTGTTCAGCTAAGTTTTTGAAGACTGTAAGTCCAACTTTTCCGCTGTTCAATAATTCACTCATTTTTTTAAGTTTTTAGTTTGTTTAACAATAAATATGTTTAAAAAAGTGTTTTTCTAATTTTTTAAAAAACTTTTTTATTTTTAACATACTTTTTTTATTCTTCGTTTTTTCTGATTCCAGCAAGTTGCTTCATTCTCGAAACCTCTTTACTTTCATAAAGTGGCTGCGATACACTTTTAGCAGGAGTTGATTTAATAGAAGTTGACTTGATGCTTTTCTCAGGGTTTTTATTAACCTTGATTTTGTGTTCACTTACAATTGATTTGTAAAGTTTTTCAGCATCTTCTACAGTTTCACAATTGTCAAACTGTTCAGATATTTGAATCTTTTCTTCACTTGTAAGGCCACCTGACATCGCAACTTTATAAGCCATCACCAGCTTAGCATTGTAATCTTGCATTTGACCAAAATTTTCTTGGAGTTTTAAGAATCCGTTTTCGAACTTTATAAGTTCTGCTTCGAGTTCCTCTTTCTCTGTTTTCAAACTTTCGTTTTCCTTAATGAGCTCGGCTAACTTAGCCTCATATTGAGCTTTATTTTCATTCATTTCTTTTCTGTGCTCTACACCCTGTCTTGGGAGTTTAGCAAGTCTGTTGGAATGTCTTAGATTATGTCCGACACCGTGCATTTCTTCCACAGTATCTTCTTCTGTTCCTCCTCCAACTATTTCGAGAACTTCATCTTCCATTTCTGGAATTTCCATTTCGTTATTTACAACCTCAAAGGTTATTTCTTCAGCTACTGGAGCTACGGGTGCAGCTTCTGGAGCTACAGGAGCAGCGCCTTGGGCAGCTTCTGTATCGTCAATAATGTCGATTTCTTCTCCGCCAGCTTGTCCACCCATCATAGACATCATTTGGTCCATTTTGTCCATTAAAGCCTGGAAAGGGTTAGCTATAGTTTCTGCAGCAACAGGTTCTTCAACTGCAACTGGCTCTTCAATTGGAGCAGCAGCATCTGGTGCTGGCATAGCTTCTGGAGCAGCAGCCATTGCTTCTTGCTCTTCAAAGTTTGTTTCTTCTAAATTCATGTCTTCCATTTCTGAGTTATCAATTTCTATTTCATCGTTTTCATCAGAAATTTCGATTTCTTCTGTTTCCTCTGAATTTTCTTCACCAGCTTCTATATTTCCAATTTCAGTAGAAGATTCTACTTCAACATTTCCGCTGTCATCAATTTTTATTACAGTATCACCAGCATTAATAATAACTTCTTCTTGCAAAGAATTATTCATAAGCTCGATAACTTTTTTGCTAACATCTTTTTGAAGATTCTTAGTAGCCTCTTCGATAGCGAATTTTTGAATTTCTTCAAATTGTTCTTTAGCCTCTTTAAGTGATGACTTATTAACCTTCTTGTCGCTCATAGCTTTGTGTTTAATAACTGATTTTTTAATAAATATTCGTAAATTTTGTAAAACCTAAATACTGGTAAATTTTTTATATATTTTTCCAGAAATCGCTGTTTGCCAATTGGTGCATTTTCTGATAGTTAGATAACTTTTCTTGTACCCCTTCTATAGTCAAAACTCCTGAAGATTTTGAAAGAGGAATCATCCCAGCTCCAAAAATTTTGTGACCTTTACCTTCTTTAAAAAGATAAGCACCTGGTGTAGATGGAGACGAAACAAAGTCAAAAGCAATCAATTCAAAATCTTCTTGTACAATATCTTGATTTCCTCTATTTTTTACAGAACCAACTCCTCTTGAAGAGATTCCAAGCATAAACCCAGCCTTTAATAGACCTTTTAAAATTTGTCCAGCTGGAGTTTCTTCAGCAATTAATACTTTACCATAAAGGTCTTTACCATTCCACCACATTTCTGTTATTCTATGTGATACATTTGCAAGAGACACAACTGCTGAATCTGGGTGGTCAAGTTCGCCTCCAGCAGTGTTGTTTTCAACAAGCTCCATGTACTTATCCACTTCTCTTTTTAGAATCTCGTAAGGGTAAACTCTTCCGTTTCTATTTAAGGTATCTGCTTTTTGCAATATACCAGTCATGATAAGAGGTCTTCCAGTTTTTTCAGATTCTGCAATAAGTCTTTTGTCGAATTTTAATTCGTAGAACTCTGATATAATATATTTTTCGCTATTGTTTGTCATTTATGACTTGTTTTATTAATAAATATTCGATTTTTTCAAAATCTCGGCATCTTTACTTAAAAAGCCTCATTATTTTGGGACCCTTCTAATTTTAGAATGGCTAATTAATCTTTTTTACTTATTTTGTTGTATTTTTCTTTAGCCTCAGCCATTAATTTAGAAGCACGATTCATGATGTTTGAAACATCCTCATAAACTTTCCCTTCTCTTGGTATGTTCTTCCACATAGCTGCAGCAGCAACAGCCTCTGGGTCTTTAGCTCCAGATTTTTCAGCCTTTGCAACAACATCTTTAAATCCTTTTCCTGGCTTGCCTATATCTTTACCTGACTTAGCCTTTTTTACTACATCAGATTTTTGTGTTTTTGTAAGTCCAGTAGATGGAGTTTCAACTTCGTTTGTTTTTTTAGGAATTTTATAGCCCTTATCTTTTGCTATGTTTATAGCAGCCGCAACGGCTCTATCATGTTCATACCCTTTATCTTTGACAAGATGGCTAATTTCTTTGCCTATAAAATCACTTGCAGCATCTGAATATTTTTTTTCATGAAGTTGTTTAACCCCTTCTTTTATGATAGATTTAAGTTCTTCTATCGTAAGTTCTAATTTTTCCATAAAAGCTTTTCATATAAATACAAAAAAAAAGGCCCGTTTAAGGGCCTTAGTAAAATTGAAATAATGATGGTTACATAGATTTCTTGAAGATTTTAAATTCTTCATCATCCAATAAAAAAGAAGAATTTCCTATAATGTTTGCTACATTAATAGCCTCATCAAAAATTTCAGTATTTTTTTTATTACTTAAAGGGGCATTTTTATTACCGTCAACATTTAATGTGTGCAAATAAAGCTCCAGAGATATAAAATTTCTTTTGTTATTGTAATTGATGTTTTCTGGTATATTTTTGATATAAATATTATCCTTTTCACTCGTGAAATATGGGTTATTTTTAAGATACTGTTTCAATTCTCCTTTATATAAATCTCCAAGGCGTGAACTTAGAATATTCTTCAATATTTCTTGTGGCTCGTTGCATAAAGTTTTTGATGGCTTTGCCCAAAAACTTATGAATATATAAATTGTTTCTGGAGCCTCTCTATTCTCAACAGTTCCAATCTTTACATTAATATTTTTATTTTTTAGCAGGTTGTCACTTACTTTTATTTCCCTGGCAGTTCTCTTTGCTTTAATCTCCATGCGGTATTTGTTTCCTTTTAAGAGAAATATAAACAAACAAAATTGTGAAAACAAAAAAAGTTGGATAATAATCCAACTTTTTCTTGCATAATATAAAAATATTCAGTATAAGTACCTTAAATTTCTTTCAAGGTCTCTTTTAATTCAATACACTCAAGGATATAATCATCAATTTCTTTAGGAGATACTTTGGTTATTTTTTCAATTTTACCCCTAAATTCTTTTAATAAATCTTGATTTGATTTATCTACATTATCCATTTCGAGCAAAGAATCTATTATTTTAAGATTTTCTTTTTTTATGTCCTCTAAATATTCCTCTTTTTCAACATACCCAGAAATAAGTACTCCGAGAACTTCTTTTTCAGACTCGTTTAAGTGAGAATATCTCTTATTGAAATTGTTTATAGCAAATTTTGTAAGGAACTTCCATGATTCAGAAAGTTCTGGAGCATCATCTTTTTCTTCAGATTTCTCAGACTCATCAACTTTTCTGGTCAAATATTCAATAATTGAATTATATGCTACCCCTTCTTCTTCGAAAGAAGAGAAGGCAGGATTACTTACAGATTCAATTAAAACATTAATTGATTCGAAAAGTTCACCATTTTCCATCGCCTCCACATGACTTACATCTGGAGTACCAAGTAGCTCTTTTCTAATATCCATATTTTCTCTAAGAATTTCATTCCAATTAGAGTTTTTAAACATATTTAGATTTTGATTTAGAAATCTCTCGGCCAATCTTTCCTTTTGAAAAGGCTTACATTCTTGGATATTTTTATAAATTAGCTGCTGCTTTTTAAGGTTAGAGCTTAAATTCGTTTTTTCGATAAAAGCATTGAGAGTTTTACTTTTCTCTTCTTTCATCAATTCCATGGACGAAAGTTTAGCCACACTATCCCTTATTGCTCCAAAATTGTAACTTATTTTCTTCATTAGTAGGTCTTTTATTAATAAATACATGAAAAAAGCGAATTTATCAAGAAAAAAAATTTTGGTTCGTCAGATTTTTTTATATACCTTCGCCCCAGAGAACAAATTTTAAATCTAAAATCAAAAAATTATGTCAAAGTATCTAAATGCTGGAAACGGTAAATACTTTTTTAACCAGGTAGTTAAACCTGAAACGTCTGAAAAAAAGACAGTTGAAGTGTCCGCACATCACACATTTATTATTGATTGCTCTGGCTCTATGTGGGGGGAATTATCCCAAATTCGCAAGGACCTGTACAACAAAATCTCTACTATGCTTAAGCCAAAAGATTCAGTAACAATCATTTGGTTTTCTGGTAAAGGTGAGTATGGGGTTCTTTTGGAAGATTATCATGTAAATAGCGCCATCAGTCTAAACAAGGTTAAAGACCTTATCGACAAGTACCTTAATACTGTAGGATTGACTGCATTTAAGGAGCCTCTCATTGAATTGAAAGAAGTTATCAAACGTGTTAAAGGCAGAAACCCAAACATGCTTCATACCATGTTCTTTTTGACAGATGGACACGATAATTGCTGGGCTAAAAAAGACATCATAAGCGCCATAGAAGGAGCTAAAGAAGAACTGGCAAGTGCTACAATCGTTGAATATGGTTGGTATTGCAACAAACAGCTTTTAAATGAAATGGCAACAGCAGTTGGTGGCGTTCATACTTTCAGTCAAAATTTTGACGAATATGAGCCATATGTTGAAAAAGCATTTAACAACGGCCAATCTGTAAAGAGAAGATATATTAAACTTGACCATGCGCCTCATGGAGGAGTTGTGTTTAACATTGTTGATGGGGACATCATCACATATCTTCCGAATGAAGATAATGAAATTTTTGTAAGCGTTGAAGGTGAAGTGAATTTATTTTATTTTACCGATAAAAAACCTTCTGCAACTTGTATAGGTGATGAAAATTTCATTTCTGACGCAACACTTAGAGGAGATACATCGGACCCTATTTTTGCAGCTTTGTATGGTGCTGCTTTCGCATACTCCAGAAAGAGCGATTACAATATGGTTTCAGAAATTTTAAAACTTTTGGGAGACGCTTATTTAATTACTCAAAAAGCAAATACTTTTGGAACTCAAAAAATAAATGAACTTGAAGCTAAATTTATCGGTTCGATGAACAATGTTAGCGAAAGGTATCATGAAGGATACAATCCAGACCTTGAGCCTGCTGAAGATGCATTTTGTGTAATGGATATGCTTGAAGTTCTTATGTCAAATGATGAGAATCTGTGGTATCCAAGACATGAAGCTTTCTCTTATAAGAGAACTGGAGGAAAAGCTGTGGCTAAAAAATCTGAAGTATCATCTGATGACAAAGAAGCTATAAAAAACATGCTTGATAATGGGGACCTTTCTGGTCTTGAATCAAAACTTCAAGAAGTTAAAGAAAATACCATTGAACCTTTAAAATTCAACTTTAACGAAGAAATGCCAAGCAGTCCTATTTCAAGTCTTACTTGGAATGAAGATAGAGCAAATCTTTCTGTGCAGGTTATGTATAAAGGATATGTAAATTTGCCAAAAAACAAATTTGGTCTTTCTGAGAAATTTGATACTCATATCTTCAGAAACTATACTATCATTAAAGATGGAGTAATTCACACATATGAGTTACCTGTAAGTCTTAACAAAGAAACGTTTGACACACTTCAATCAAACGGATTGCTTAATGGAGAAGTGTATGAGGCTGGAAAAATTATTATTCTTAATTTTTCAAAGATTCCAGTTATCAACAGAAAAATGGCCAAAACCCTTTCTGCCGAAACACTTTTCAAAAAATCTCACGAGTTAATTAAACTGCAGGCCTCAACATACGTGTTTGGTCAATATAAAAAGAGTTTATTTGACGGAGCCAGCAAAGGATTTAAAGACCTTTATGGAGATGAAGCTACCGAATGGCTTAAAGGTCTTGGTCTTAGAGACTATGGATTCAATCCACCTTCTACTGTTGAAAAAATGGGAGAAGAAATTGAAGTAAATATTCTTGAGGTTAAAATTGAAGGACTGGCTTCTAAACCTACAAAGAAAGATTTCGATAGTGCTGAAAAGAAAATTACAGCAGGAATTGACATCAGCTCACTTTCTGGAAAAGAAGCTTTACTTGCTCCAGCAATTAAAGAATTCAAAAACTTTGAAGCAACACTTAGCGGTCTTGATGAAACCACAAAAAACAAGATGATTGAAGAATTCATATATAAAAAATTGGAAGCTTCAAGAGGTGCTAAGACAAAGCTTATGACTGAAATTGCAAAAGCAAAATTCTTAACTATTGTAGGAAAGTCTTGGTTCCAAGAATTCCCAAGTAGAAATGAGAATGAGCTAACAGTTACCCTTGATGGAGTTGACATCACTTGCACAGTCATTGACAAGCAAGAGACGATTAAGCTTTAAAAATAATCCGTTCATAATTAAAAAGGAGTCGTAAAAATTGCGACTCCTTTTTTTATTTATTTGAAGATAGTTCTTCTGCTATTTTTTTACCTGCAGCAACCTTTTCGTTGTGTTCCTGGATAATTTGTTTATAGAGCTTAATTCTATTAGCTGTAACATTTGTAATTTCATATTTATCTTTTACAAATTCATGAAGATTATTTGCTAATTCTTGTCTGTAAGCAGGGTCTTCAATGACCCTCTTCATATGTTTATACCAATCTTTTTGGTCATTTTTTACAAGCAAGCCAGTCTTACCATCCTCTATAAGTTTTGAATAAATTCCAAAATCTTGAGCAATTAAAACTTTCTTTTTCATCCCAGCTTCAATGATTTTTAACTCGGACTTAACCTCATTAAAAATATGTTTTCTTTTTACAAGTTGAACTGCCTGACCTCCATCTTTTTTTGTATGAATGATATTTTCGTCATATGTATCTACAAGAGGAGCAAGACATACGTCACAATAATCATAATGTTTTCCATATTGAGTAAGCGGAAGAGTCCATCTTCTTACATAGTTTTTATTGTATTGTTCGTCTTTGTAATCTTCTGGTCTTGGTTTTTGAATTTTCTTTAACCACTTATAATATTCAGGGTCACCTTCACTATCCTTATAATTGCTGGTAAATATCTCCTCAAATTTACACCATATTGTTTCGTGTGGTTGAATGTTTCTTGTAGTTCTTTCCCCTTTATGATTTACTTGAGTTATTGTACCCCTGGTATCAAACCCACACATTATGATTTGAAATTTATCTTTGAGTTGTTGATTAGACCAAAGTAAATTAAATCCATGCCTCATCAATTCAAGGTCATGATAATGCGAAGACCCACCAATCCATGAAATTCTACATTTATCAGTTTTGTTTTCTACTACATCTGAACTCCACATCTGATGTTCCATATTAAGGGCATTTGGTATAACGCCAACATTTGGATTATATTTTTTTATATAATCAGCAAATACTTCAGTTGTTGTTGTTACATAGTCAGAAAGTTTAAGATTATTTACTATCTTTTCACTTAATTTGTCTTTTTTTACAATCTCGTAAAGTGGATGTGTTGAAGGTGGTTCCCAAAAATCATCAATATCCATTACCAATATAGTTCCACTGGCTTGAATTTTTGGAAACAATTCTGCAGAATTTTCATAAGGACCAATATGCCTGTGAAAATGAACTATGTCAAATCCTTGAAAATATCCTACGTTATTAAAATTGGGCTGGTGATTAATCTCCACTTCAATCTCATCACTAAAATCCCTTTCCATTGACTGGGCTGGCCATATCGACCTAAAATGTCCAACTCCTTGTGTATCAGATGGAACTATTAGTACCTTAATTTTTTTGTTCATCTTCTTTTATGTTTGCCCCTGAGGCTGTTATGTAAAAATTTGCAACTCTTTGAAAACCGTTTTCATCAATGAAAAATACATCTCCAGCAATTGCATTGTTGTCTATGAATATTGGATTAGAATTCCATTCGATTTTTAATTCGATATTAGGCAAATATGATTCGAGTATATTAGAAAGCTTACTTCTTAGATGCATGTCATTAGGTTCAAACAGTGATTGTGATACCCAATGCTCTACAACTGTTTTTATTAGACTTCCATGAAAAGAAAACCCTCCTATCTCGTTTTGCATAATTCTATTTTTAGAAATATAGAATTTGAATTTGTCAAAATCAATACTTAAATGGTAAAAAACAAAAGAGGGCCATAAAAAGCCCTCTTAAAAATTTAATTATGATGATTATTTTTCAGAATAACCCTCAACGTTTTTAATCGCCTCATCTATATCAATCATAACCGTTCCAAGAGGAAGTTTCAGTTCTGAATTATTGAAGTCCCTATCGACTTTTATAACACCCCTTCTTTCTTGGGCATCAAGTGGCGCTGTAAGTCTATCAACTGATAATACCATTTCTCCAGGATTAAGAATAATGCCAGGATTATTTTGTCCACCAAGAGCAATAGATAATTTAACAGGATTTTCTGTAATATTTTTAATTTTCCAAGTTTTCATATACATGTTTTTTGTAATTTAAGTATTTTGAATTTTAAAATAAAGGGTTATACTTTTATGTACCCTTTATCTTTTGATATTCTGCCAATTGGAGTGTAGTATAAATTACCGTTGAACGTCCACTCTTGAACCTGTTCATTACCCCTTTTCAATAATTTTTTATCTCCAGATTTTATGCATTCGTTCAATTCTTCTGGTAATACTATTTTTTCGTAACCATCACTTTCAACAATTTCTTGCATCGTTACTTTAAATTCTATTTCCTCATCCTCATGAGAAACGGATTCTTCCATTGGCTTCACTAATTGGTCTTCTCTGGTTCCAAAGCCTGGAGTTTCAGTGGCTGAAATATCTTCATTAAAAGCCCTTTCAGAATTGGTTAAAAGAGAATTTTTAAGAATATTCATAACAATATCATGAACGACCTTTTCAAGGTCTACCGAACTTTTTATATAAGACTCAAGTTCTGCTTTTTTTGGCTCATCAATTTGAGGTACTGAAGATGCTGCATATGGATTATCTTTGTAAACCTGTCCTCCAGCATAGTCGGGAGTTGAAGCATCTTGCACAAATTTACTGGTTCCGTCAGTGTAGTTAAAATGAATTTCACCCATTTTTTCAAATTTAGCAACGTATATATTTGCTTTTGTTTTACCTTCCTCAATCCAAAGTTCTTGCATTGATTTTTTGACATCAGGGTCATCCATAAGTCTCATAGGTTTAAAACTCAAGTTTTCACCGCTTTCATTAATATCAGTATATTGAAATACAAACAACTCACTTGGTGCCGCTTTTTTAAGCATTTCTGGAAGTTCTGGCGCATATCCCATTGTTGGTGAATATGGTTGTTCAGTAGGGATATTTCCAGAATCAACTTGAAAATTATTATCGTTATTACCAGATACATTAACTTGCTGTTCTGGAGATGGAATTAATTGACTTTCGTCTGGAATCTCTCTGTTATCTACTTCGCCAGCCTGCAGTTTAGGAATATCAAGCTCCGACACTATTCCAGGTATTTCTTTTGCATCTTCCCTTTTTTTAAAAGACAAAATCTTCTCTTTGATTCTATCAATTGCATCTTCTGGTAATACTTCGTGCAAATTTTCTTGTTTTATACCGTTAGCTATCAGCGCTTTTAGTTCTTCTATAGTAATAGGTTGTTTTGACATAGCATGCTTTTTATATAAATATTAAGTTTTTTATTAAATCAATAACACTTGGCTTTAAGGAAAAAAATGCTTATTTATTAATATACAACCTATATTATGTATGGCGAAAAACAAAAGTAGAGCTAAAGAGAAGAGGGAGAACCAAGAAATAATAGAAATGGAACTCAACCTCATCCAAAAAAAGAGAGAAAATATTGACAGCCATCTCCAAACGATTAACTTTCTTCCTGGAACTGAAATGAAGAATGAAAATCAGAAAAAACTTATTAGAAAAATTCATGACAATCAAATAATATTTGTAGCAGGTCCTGCAGGTGTTGGAAAAACATATGTAGCAATTAAAGCGGCATTGGAGTGTCTTAAAATAAATGATAATACGTATCACAAAATGTTAATTACAAAGCCGCTTGTTGAGGGTGGTGACCAAAATATGGGATTCCTTCCAGGAGATGTCAAAGAAAAAACAGAACCATGGATGAAATCTTACGAATCAAATATTAAAAAACTTATCGGAGAAGGAACAGCAAATAGCCTTGTAACAACTGGTGTCATAAAATCACTTGCATTCCCATTAATCAGAGGGAATACATTTGATAATGCAATAGCCATTCTTGATGAGGCGCAAAATACAACTGTTGGTGGAATGAAGTTATTTCTATCAAGAATTGGAGAAACATCTAAAATGATTGTTCTTGGAGATATTGACCAAACAGACCTTAAGCTAAGAAATGGTGAAAAGAATGGACTGGAAGATGCTTTTGAAAGATTTAAAGGGGTTCCTGGTGTTGCTTACATGGAATTTACAGAAGACGATATTGTTAGAAGCGGAATCTTGATTGATTTAATGAAACGATACAAAAAAACCAAATAGGGGTAAAAATTTACATTTTTTTTGCATATTTATATCAAAAAAGAATTATGAACATTGCTTATTTTCAACCAGAAATGTCTGGAGACAAAAACGAAAAGAAGGCCGATAAAGGCCTAATAAGTCCTCAACAGGTAATGGAGGGGGCTATAAAAAAAGCTCAAAAAATAGAGCAGTCTAAAAACAATAGTGGACTTTTGAATAAAAATGAAGGAAAACTATTAACCAATGATGGCAGAGAAATGATGAATGAGAACAAATAAAGTTATGAGTGAAGAAAAGAAAAATAACGATAAAAGTCTTATAAAACCAGAAGACATAAAAACTCCTGCAAAAAAGGTTGAGAAAAAAGTCAGCCTGAAGAATGATATTGTAGAAAGAGAAGGAGAAATTAAAACAGATGACGGAAGACAACTTTTAAAATAAAAGATATATTCTATAAAATAAGAAAGCCTAACTTTGTGTTAGGCTTTTTCTTTTTATTGGGGATTCTTAATCATATTTGTTATGTTTTGCATATTGAAATTAGCGACATTTTCGGTTCTCCCTCCAATTTCTCTATAAACCTGGACTTTTCCTCCGCCACCAATTTTTAAATCAGGCAACATTAATAGGTCTCCCGTCTGAAGTCCTTTAATATTCGTACCGACTACTTTGTATGCATTATTGTCAAGAATTTTAACTACATTTAAAAAGTGATTTGGAGTCTCTATTCTGAGAGCCCAGTCTTTTTGAAAACTTTCGTTGCTGAATTCAGATATTTTTTGATTCTTAAAAATGGTTGAACCATTTTTTTGAAGATTAATTAAATCTTCCTGAAGAGTAGCTCTTACCTTTTCAAGCAATTCCACTTTTTTAGAATAACCCCTTACAAGTTTTTCTATAGCTGATACTTGTTCTTCTTTTATTCTTTTAAATTCAGAAAAATCTTCCTTATCTTTTGCAGACTCTTCTTCATTCTTGAGTTTAGCCAATTTTTTCTCATTGACATCAATGATGCTATCATCAATATCTTTAATGACCCTTTCGGCATCACCAGAGCCTTCTTTTAAAAAAGAAGCCTGAGATTCTTTTATCATTCTCAGGCTTTCTCTTTTAACTAAATCTCTAATTATTTTTTCCTTATCATTCATGAATGATTACTTGTTGATTTTAGCAAGTTGCTTCATTCTTTCAAGTTCTTTGTCAAGGGCGCTTTTTTGAGCTGGAGTTTTTCCTTCACTTAACAAAGTAGTTCCTCTTTTAACACCTTCACTAACATGCTTGTCTTTTTCCATGTAGTCGTTAAATCTTGCATCTGAATCTTGTGCTGGGGATTCACCTTCAATTGGCTCTTCAAGGTCTTCAGAAATAACTTCCTCAACTTTTTCTTCAGCAACAACTTCATTAATTCCTTCTTCAGCTACTTTTTCAGCCACAACTTCTTGAGCAACAGATTCCTGAGCTACAACCTCTTCAACTTCTTCCTCTTCTTCTTCGCCACCAACTTCAAGGCCCATGTCAACGCTGTCTCCAACATTTTCTTCACCAGCACCAATAGCGGCAACAATTTTTTCTTCACCTGACTCTCCGCTAATTTTAGCATCAAGCTCTTTTCCAAGTTCAGCAAATTTCATTTCGAAATATCCCATTTCAGGAGCCATTTCTTCTTCTTCGCCACCAACTTCAAGCGCACCTTCAATTTCGCCATCTTCTTTTAAATGAGTTCCAATTTTTTCGAATTTTTCTCCATATTTGGCATCACCTTTTCCAGCTCCAGTCCAACCAGTAGCTTTTACTTTTTTGGTTCCAGTAGCTTCAACCTCAGAAAGGGTTTCAGGAAGAGTTTTTAACTCCTTGTTAATAGAAGAAAGTCTTGATTTGATTTCTTCAGCTCTTGCAGCATCTTTTGCCATAGCAGCATATTCCTCTTTAATGATTCTATTAAGCTCGGCTTTTGTTATTTGAAATTTGTTGTCTTTTTTCATGACTTATAATTGTTTCGTTTGTGATTATTTATTTGCTTTATCAACTCCTTCAAGTTGTTTTTTGAGCTGAGCAATTTCAGCTTTAAGTTTTGCATTTTCATCAACTATTTCTTCGTTGATTGCTTTTTTTGCATCTGCCTCGGCAAATTCTTTTTCTAATCTGGCGATATTTGAGATGTTTTGGAACTGACTATCAACAAATCCGTGCTTATTTGTATCGGATTTATCTCCAACAAAGCCAAAAGACCCAGCCATTCCTAAGCTTGATTCGTTAAGCTCATCGAGTTCTTTTTCGATTTTTTTAACTTCTTCGTAAAGCTCCATTTTTCTCTTATATCTGAGGCCTTCTTCGAAGATAGCTTTCTTTATAGCATTTGGGCTAACTTTTGATTTATTTTCCATCTTTACTCGTTTTTTTAATAAATATTCAAAAAAATTGATTTTCTGAATCCATTTCTTTATTTTTACATCAAAAAGCGAATTGCTTTTTAAATAAATAGCAAGAAAATGTATAAACTAATAAAATCTTAAAAAAATGGGTAAATTGATAAATGCAAATAAGGAAGAATTTCAACAAATTATAGACTCAGAACAAGGTGTTGTTCTTGTTGATTTTTGGGCAGAATGGTGTGGGCCGTGCAGAGCGCTTGGTCCAATTTTACACGATGTTTCTGAAGAAGTCGAAAACGTTACTATAATAAAGATAAATGTTGACGAAAATACTGAGCTTTCGGCCCAATATGGAATAAGAAGCATTCCCACAGTTTTGGTATTAAATGCTGGAAAACAGGTAGATAAGTTCATAGGTCTTCAAAATAAAGAGAAGATAAAAGAAATTATTGAAAAAAACGCTACTGCCGAAACAAAACCAGATGAGCCAAAAAATTAAGTCAATAGTATTTAGCAAAGATAGGGCTGCACAACTTAAACTTTTTTTACAAAGCGTTAATAAAAATGCTCCAGGTGTTTTTGATTTAAACGTTATTGTTAGTAATTCTGGAGAAGAATTTGACAAAGGATATGGCAGAGTTGTTCATGACCCCGAATTTAAAAATGTAAACTTTTTTGGAGTTGAAACAGACTTTAAATTACAGATTGTTAATTTTTTGAATTCAGACAATGACTACGCTTGCTTTTTTTTGGATGATAACCTTATATATAAGGATATAAAATATGAGGACATAGTTTCTCAGCTGGAAAAAGATGAAGATGTTGCTTGTTTTTCCCTTAGACTTGGGGAGAATACTACAAAATGCTATACTTTGGGAAGTGATAATATTTTGCACGACATCAAATTTGATGAGCAATTCATGAAATGGGATTGGAGCCTACATTATCTTGACTTTGGCTATCCGTTCGCAATGGACGGGCATATATTTAGAAGGACAGATATTCTTAAGCTTGTAAAAAAATCAAAATTTACAAACGTTGAAGAATTAGAAATGGCTCTTTTTGATTTCGCTGAAATGTTTCCAAGAAACATGATGGTATCATATAGGCATAGCGCTCTCGTTGGAGTCCCTGTAGGGAGAGTTCAGGTTTCTTTTGATAACGAAATGACCTTGGCCATAAAAAGTAGCCATGCAAAATTGTTTAGAGACAAGATGAATGAAAAATTTTTAAATGGAGACTTTATAAATTTAGAATCCATAGATTTTTCAGATATTAAAGGATGCCATCAAGAACTTGACCTGGGCATTGATTTAAAAATAAAACAAGAAGAAAATGAATAAGATAAAAGTAATAGTACCTTTTTATAATCCAGGTGAATTTTTGGATAATTGCATTTCAACTGTCATGACTCAAAAATATGATAATTATGAAGTCATATTTGTTGATGATATGTCAACAGATGGTTCTTATGATAAATTGCCAAAGGATGACTCAAAGTCTAAAATAATTAGAAACAATGTTAGAAAAACTGCTCTTGAAAATATTCATGATGCAGTAATGAACCATTGTGATGAAGATGATATTGTCGTCCTTTTGGATGGAGACGATTGGTTTCCTAATAAAAATGTTTTGAAATATGTCGATGAACAATACAACCAACATGATTGCTGGATTATGTACGGACAAGCAAGTTGGACAGACGGCAGGAGAGGTTTTGCCAGGGCATATACTCGTGAAGAATTTGAAAATGTAAGAACTGCTTCATTTAAAGTATCTCATCTCAGAACATTTAGAGCTGGAATTTATCAAAGAATTAAAGACCAAGATTCAACCCTTTCAAGGTTAAAAGATAATGATGGAAATTTTTATCGCTGGTCATATGATACTGCTATGATGTTTTGTATTATGGAATTGGCTGGGTTTGAAAAAACAAGGTTTAATGACACCATTTTATACATCTATAATAGAAGTAATCCAATTTCCGAAGATAGAGTGAACCAGCAAGCTCAATGGGATGTTCACAAAGAGGTTAGCAAAAAATCTAAGCTAAAACAAATTCAAAGTTATAAAAGTAATTAATGGGCGATTCTATAAAAATATCAATTGTCGTTCCCTGCTATGAAATGCATGGAAAGGGTGATGTATTTTTGCATAGACTCTTATTAAGCATCTACTCTCAAACAAAAAAGGGCGCAGAAGTTATCGTATCCGACCATTCAACTTCTTCAATTATAGAAGATAAATGCAATGAATGGGTAAATAAATTGGATGTTAAGTATATTAAAAATGATGTTGGTCGTGGTAATTCATCAATAAATGTAAACACTGCTATAAAAAATTGCACTGGAGATATTATTATACCCTTATTTCAAGATGACTTTATTTTTAATGAAAAATATTTTGAAAAATTGATTTCAGATTTTGCTGATTCTGATAAAAAATGGGGAGCATCAGCATGTAATCATACTGATGAAAATGAAAGTCGATTTTTTTATAACCATCCAGCATCATTTAATGGATTTGATGTTACTGGAATAAATACAATAGGTGCTCCGTCAGTTATTTTTTTTAAAAAAGAATGCGAAGAACTTTTTGATGAAAATCTAATTTGGCTTATGGATTGCGAGTTTTATTATAGACTACACAAAAAATACGGTCTCCCGTTTATTTTTAATGACATTATGGTTACAGTTAGAATGTGGGGCAATAATGTTACAAACACGCTGGCTACAAAAGATGTTAGAAAAAAAGAGGCTCAATATGTAATAATAAAACACAACTTGTGATGTATAAACCTACTATATTACCATATTGGCACACTAACCCATACCAAGAGCAAACAAGGCAGGTTGGAATTTATAATGATACATTGAATATTGACAGTTCAGATGTAAAAATTTTAATTCAGAGAGAGCCGCCTCAAGTATTGAATATTGTAGATGCAATAATAAAAAATCAAGATAGGTATGACTTAATACTTGCATGGAATGAAGATGTTTTGAATAATTGCAAGAACTCAAAAAAATTCTTGTTTGGAGATTGTTGGTTAAAAAAAGACCTTTCATTATCAGATAAGCAAAATTATATCTCATTTTTGACAAGTGATAAAAATTTTACGACAGGACATCAATTCAGACAAAATGTATACAATTTATTGAAGGTTAATAAAAGAATAGGTGAACATAAAATAATAGCCATAAAAACTCCACCAAGAATACCAGATAAAGATGTAATTTTTGAAAATTGCAAATTTTCAGTGACTATAGAAAATGTTAAAATAAGAAATTTTTTTACAGAAAAAATTATAGATTGCTTCATGTCTAAAACAGTTCCTATATATTGCGGATGTCCAAACATCAGTGAATATTTTAATCCAGAAGGAATAATATTTTTTGATACTGAAGAAGAGCTAATGAATATACTTCATAATTTAACCGAAGACGATTATAACAAAAAGCTTAATTATGTTGAGGAAAACTTTGTTTTAGCCAAACAATATTGTAACTTTTTTGAGAGGGTTGATAAAGAGGTTGAAAATTTTTTAAAAAAATAAATGAGAAAAATCGCAGTAATAACATCCATTTTTGGAAATGGGACAAAATTATTTGACCCAGCAACTGTATTTGAAAATACCGATTATTTTGCTTTTGTAGATAAAGAGCATGATTGCAAGGTCTGGAAACAAATAAAGTCCCCAAGCTTTTCAATGGACCAAAAATATCAAGGAAGAAGAGATGCAAAAATTTATAAAATAATGCCTCATCTGTTTCTTCCAGAATACGATGTTTATATATGGACCGACCCAACGCACGAGCTAATTAAGAATCCTCATGATGTATGTGATGAGTATTTAAAGGAACATGACATTGCCCTTTTTTATCACACCACAAGAAAATGTGCATATAAAGAAGCTGCAGAAATAATAAAATTAAACTATGACCACATTGACCTCGTAGAAAACCAAGTCAAATATTACTCCGATTCAGGATTTCCAGAGAGACACGGTTTATTTGAATTACCAGTAAGTATAAGGAAAAACTGCGAATCAATAAATGCAATGAATTTAAGGTGGTGGGAGCAAATTTGCAAATTCTCATCAAGAGACCAAATCAGCCTTCCATTTGTTCTATGGTCGATGAATATAAGACCAAATATTTTGCCAGGATTAGCAAATGGCGGTTTACATAAGAACGAAATTTTACCACAAGTTAGGTGGAAATGGCAACAATAAAAATTATGAAAAAAGCAGAAATAGACGTAGTAATTCTTACTTACAATAGAAAAGATTTATTGATTCAAACTTTAGAAAAACTGAAAACACAATCTGTTAAAAGTTTTAATTTAATTTTGACAGATGATGGTTCGAAAGAGTTAATAAACCCAAATGACTATCCATTTATCAAAAGATATATGTGGGATTTTGATGATGGCTATCATCGTGTTGGAAAATTTAATGAGGCAATAAGTATGTGTGCATCTGATAAGATTGTAATCTTGGATGATGATTGCGTTCCAGTTTATGATGATTTTTTAGAGACTCACATAGCAATTCTGAATAAATTTGATATTTCAAGGGGGATAGTAAAATTTCCAAATGGAGGAACTGCTGCAGGGTGGTTTAGTACTGCAAATATAGGATTTAGAAAAGATGTTATTGATGCTCTTGGTGGATTTGACCCCAATTTTGACGGACATTATGGACATGAAGATAGGGACCTTGGATTGAGAATAGAAGATGGAAAATACTCAATCTCTCCATTTAGCGAATATACTTCAGTTATGCATTTAGGAGTTATGTATAAAAATGGAGATAGGTCAGATGAAGTTGTTGGGCATAACACAAGATATTTTACACAAAAATGGGGCTTTGGTCCAAAGGAGTCAAGAAAATGAGTAAAACAATAATAAATTACTGTACGAGTGGACTTGGAAATAGACTTCGCTCTTTAGCCTCTTGCTATGTTATTTCTCAAGAAACTGGCAGGCAGTTTAAAATATATTGGGATAATATTACTCCCAATGGATGTTTGGCCAGATTTGATGAATTGTTTGAAAATAAAATAGAAAACATTTCTCTTGAAGAAATGGAATGTCTTGAAGATTGCGCAATAGTGTCTGAACAATATGATGCATTTAGAGAAGGTGATAAGTTCGGCAGAAATACCTTAAGATTACTTGTAAATAAATTTGGTTGTGTAGGAAAAGATGGATTTAATTATGGAATTAATTCAGATAACATCATTGTATTCAATAATAATTTCATTTATGGAGTTGATAAAAACAAAAGTCATCAATTTATTCAAAATCTGATTCCAACAAAAGAAATTCAAATAAGAATAGATGAAGAAGTTAAAAAAATTGGTCTTAATAAAGACATTATAGGAATTCATGCAAGAGGAACTGATTTTGGCACCGATGTAAGTTTTTATACAAATCAAATTAAAAACCTGTTAAACAATGATAATAGTTTAACGTTTTTTTTATCAACAGAAGACCCAGAATTTGAAGGAATTATATGTCAAACATTTCCAGGTAAAATATTGACTGCAAACAAAAAATTTTACATCAATAAAGTTAATAATAATGATTCTTGGCAAAATCATAACAATTTTTATATAACAAATGAACATGCAAAAGAGGCTGTTTTGGATATTTTTTTGTTATCAAAAACAAACATAAAAGTATACCATCAAAACAGTACATTTTGTGAAATAGCAAAAATAATCTCAAATAAATAAAATATATGTCAGAAGGAATAGAATTAAAAAATTACTCAAATTATGATGATTATATTAGTCATCAAAAATCAAAAGCTCCTCACGGAAGCTCTTTAAGAAACAGGTTGCTTGGTGAATTATGGGAACCAGACTGCGAAGGATTTAGACTCAATTTTAAAAACTATCATGATATTTTATCTGGTTGTAAAAATGCGCTTTGTCTTGGAGCAAGAACTGGGCAGGAAGTTTCTGTATTAAAAGAACTTGGTGTTGATGCACTTGGAATTGACCTGGTAGATAATCCACCCCTTGTAATAGAAGGTGATGTGCATAACTTAAAATTTGAAAATGAATCATACGACTTTATTTTCAGCAATATTTTTGACCACGTTCTTCATCCTGATAAATTTATTTCTGAAATTGAAAGAGTTTTAAAACCTGGTGGACATTGCCTTCTTCACCTATCTATTATGGATAGGCTCGATGCGCACTCAGCTAACGTGCTACATTCTTCAGAACATGTTATTAAATTGTTTAATGGAGAGGTGGAGATTTTGGTTAATAAAGAACTCGGTCAACCAGATTGGCCTCAATATTGGGAATTAATGATAAAAAAAATAAAATAATGATACCTAAAGAATTATTCCAAGAGTATACTTTGGACGGCAAGGTATCGGTATATGACTTCCATTTTGCAGGAGGCTCAAATAGAAAATATTTTAACTATTCGAAAGAGCTTGTTAATGAGTTTGTTTCTAAAGCATCAAATAAATCTGTGATGCATTATCCAGAAACTGATGGATGGTTATATGAGGCCATTGAAAAATATGCCGTCAAAGACAAAAATGTTTTAATAATAGGCTCTGAAGAGCCGTGTTACGAGGGAGTTGCTATTCATTATGGGGCTATGACAACTATGGTTGAATACCAAAGAGTTACTTCAGAACACGAAATGCTTAAAACTATGACTGTTGATGAATTTGAGTCCTCAAACGAATTGTATGATGCCGCCATTTCTATTTCCTCAGTAGAGCATTCTGGTCTTGGAAGATATGGCGATGCACTCGACCCATATGGAGATATTAAATCTATGAAATTTTTACATGATAAACTTAAGTCGGGGGGCATTTGTTTTTTGGCGGTTCCTATGGGAATTGACCAAATTTTATGGAATGCTCATCGTGTATACGGAAGAGTTAGATTTCCTATGTTAATCGAAGGATGGGATGTTGTAGAGTCATTTGGCTTTATAGACAGTGATTATGATGTCGATGAAAATATTAGAAGGAAAAATGGAAAAAAACCACACAGACCTGGTGTTAGTGGGGGAGCACATCAGCCTGTTTTTGTTTTAAGAAAAAAATAGTTTATATTTAGTCATGGAAAAAATATATTCAAAAATAGACCCATCTGTTTTGTTGCACATCATTGACAGAGCTGATGATATTGATGCTGTTAGAAAAAATATTGTAGATGACTCGGAGTTCCTTCAATTGGCTACAATGATGCTGGACAAGGGGCACACCTTCAAGCCACATAAACACATCATTCACGAAAAAACCACGAATATCGCCCAAGAATCATGGGTAGTAGTTAAAGGTAGTGTGAAATGTATTTTATATGATTTAGACGACTCAATTATTGCTACTCCAATATTATTTCCTGGGGATTGTAGCATAACCCTAAGAGGTGGCCATAATTATGAAATTATGGAAGATAATACAAAGGTAAGGGAATATAAAACTGGTCCTTATTTGGGGCAGGAATTTGACAAAACTTTTATAAAAAAATAATATGCTGAAATTAAACTTAGGTTGTTGGACAAGAGATTTTGGACCAGACTGGATTCACATAGATGGTGGGGATTTACCACATTTAGATTCTCATGATATAGTAAATCTTCCATATGAAGATAATTCAGTTGACTTAATTTATGCTTCACACGTATTCGAATATTTCGATAGAGAAGAAGGTCTTGAGGTTTTAAAAAAGTGGTTTTCTAAACTCAAGCCAGGAGGTGTGTTAAGAATTGCGGTTCCAGACTTTGAATCTATGGCCGAATTATATGTAGGCGGAAAATATCCGTTGAAAAATTTTTTAGGACCCTTGTTTGGTAAAATGAAAATGGGCGATGAAACCATTTATCATAAAACGGTATATGACTTTGACGGTTTGATGGAGTTATTAAAATCTGCTGGATTTTCTGATATTAAGTGGTACGACTGGAGAAACACTGAGCATGCTCATTTTGATGACCATTCTCAGAGCTATCTTCCTCATATGGACAAAGAAAATGGAACTTTAATGAGTCTAAATATGGAATGCATTAAACAATAAGTATGGAACTTAAGAAAGTAAATTTTGAAGTAGTAACTGAGTTTGAAAAGAAATTGGCTGAGTTTTTTGGTTCACCATACGCCATTGCCATGGATAGCTGTACTCATGGAATTGAACTTTGTCTAAGATATACTAATGCTAAAAGTATAGAATGTCCTAAGCGCACTTATTTGTCTGTTCCGTTTCTGGCCAACAAATTAAATATAGGGCTGAAGTGGAGAGATGAAGATTGGGTGAATTATTATTATGTAACAGAAAATATAATTGATGCAGCTGTGCTTTGGAAAAAAGATAGCTATATCCCAGGAACATTCATGAATATAAGCTTCCAATTCCAAAAACATTTAAACGTTGGTAGGGGTGGAGTGATTCTTACTGATAATAAAGAAGCTGCGCTACAGTTAAAAAAAATGTCATATGATGGACGTTTGCCAAATATCCCATGGAGAGAGCAAAATATTGATACATTTGGATACCACTATTACATGACTCCAGAGACAGCACAATTAGGTCTCGATATTCTTGAAAATAGAATTAATTCAACACCAAAAAAGTGGACAGTTTCTGATTGGCCAGATTTAACTCAAATGGACGTTTTTAAACTATAAAAAGTTTAAAAATTGCAATTTAATTATTTTGATTTATCGAAATAATTTTACTATATTTTTAGAAATAAAAAAATGAACAAAAAAAAAGCCCTTATAACAGGCATTAGCGGTCAAGATGGAAGTTATCTTGCAGAATATCTTTTGTCAATTGGATACGAAGTACATGGAATTGTGAGGAGAAATTCTGTGCCAGAAAATCAAGAAAGTAGAATTGACCACATTTCTCATAAATTAAAAACCTACTATGGAGATTTAACTGACGCAAGTTCTCTTGAGAGAATTATGCAGAAAGTAATGCCAGACGAAATTTATAATCTTGGAGCCCAATCTCATGTGAGAATTAGTTTTGACATCCCCAAATATACTGCAGATGTAAATGCAATAGGAACCCAAAATATGCTTGAGGCTTATAGAAAGATTTGTCCAAATGCCAAGTTTTATCAAGCAAGTTCTTCTGAAATGTTTGGGAATTCAGTAGACGAAGACAGCTTTCAAAGAGAAAGCACTCCTATGAAACCAGTTAGTCCATACGGATGTTCAAAGTTATTTGCATATAGCATATGCAGAAACTATAGACATTCATATAAATTACATATATGCAACGGTATTTTGTTTAATCATGAAAGTCCAAGGAGAGGCGGAAACTTTGTTACCAACAAAGTAGTTAGAGGCGCTGTAAAAATAAAACTTGGATTGCAAGATAAATTAGTTTTAGGAAATTTAGATTCTTACAGAGACTGGGGGCATTCTAAAGACTACATCAGAGCTATGCACATGATTTTAAACAATGATAAGCCAGAAGATTTTGTAGTAGCAACTGGCGAAGCACATTCGGTAAGAGATTTGTGTAAATATGTTTTTTCTAAACTTGGAATGAATTACGAAGACTATGTAATTCAGGACCCAGAATTTTTAAGACCTGAGGAATTAAATTATTTACGTGGCGACTGTTCCAGACTTAAAGAACGCTTTAACTGGGAGCCAGAATATACTTTTGAAACCCTGCTTGATGATATGATTGACTCGGCTATAAAAACACTCTCAAAACAAGAAACAACAAAAATCAATGATTAAAAAAGCAATTGTAACTGGCGGAGCTGGATTTATAGGCAGCAATCTTGTTAATAAACTATTGGAAACAGGAACTGAAGAGATTATTGTTTTAGACAACCTATCAACAGGTAGGTTAGAAAACATTAATTTAAACCCCAAAGTAAAGTTTATTCAAATTGATATTTCCGATTCTGAAGAACTAAAAAAAATCTATGACCAATTTACCAATACCGATGTCATATTTCACTTAGCCGCTAAAGCCAGGGTCCAACCATCAATTCAAGACCCAATATTATTCAATAAACACAATGTAGATGGAACATTGAATATGCTTGTTGTGGCAAAAGATAACAATATAAAAAGATTCGTTTATAGTGCTTCTTCATCGGCATATGGAAATGCCAGCAAGATGCCTTTAGATGAAACGATGCCAACAAATCCAATGAGTCCATATGGTTTGCAAAAACTAATTGGAGAAGAGTATTGCAAGTTGTTTTCATTTTTATACAATATTGAAACTGTATCCTTGAGGTATTTCAATGTTTTTGGAGAAAATCAACCGACTGAAGGCGCTTATTGTACTGTTATTGGAATCTTTTCAAGACTAAAGAAGGAGGGAAGTCCATTAACTATAATAAACGATGGCGAACAAAGAAGAGATATGACATATGTTGGAGATGTCGTGTTGGCAAATATCTTATCTGCTACAAGCGACAAAGTAGGTAAAGGAGAGGTTATAAATATTGGTTCTGGTAAAAACTATTCTGTTAACCAATTAGCGGATATGTTTAATATGCCAAAAGTTTTTGCGGGAAATGTAATAGAGCCAAAAGAGACTCTTGCCGATAATTCAAAAGCAAAAGAATTGCTTGATTGGTCACCAACAATAAATGTAATTGATTGGTTAGAAAAAAACATTAAATAACATTACAAAATGGATAAAGTCTCTATCTCACTTCAAGGTGGTTTGGCCAATAATTTGTTTCAGATAGCATGTGCATATTCTTATGGAAAAAAATACAGTAAGGAGCTGATTCTATTAAATCAAAAAAAAGGAATTGTTCATAACAGTATCAGTAGTTATAGAGACAGTGTTTTAAAAGATTTTTATTTTTTTGATACCTATAACCTATCTAATTTCAAAGGGTTAAGAGAGTCTCAGTTCTGTTATAACGAACTTCCAAAAATTGACGGCAATATAGTTCTTGACGGATATTTTCAAAGTGAAAAATATTTTAAAGAATATAAGGAAGAGCTTCAAAATTTGTTTTTATCAGATGCACACATCTCTTTAATAAGAGAAAAGTTTAAAGATATATTGAATAACACAACGTGTTCTATTCACGTAAGAAGAGGTGATTATCTTAACTTTTCCAATATTCACCCAGTTCAAAATATGAATTATTACATGAAAGCTATAAAATCAATGCCTAAAGAAACTGTTTTTTTAATATTTTCTGATGACATTGAATGGTGTAAAAATAATTTTCCAGATATACCAGAAAAATTCATCTGCATAGAAGGTCAAAAGGATTTTGAAGATTTATACCTTATGAGTCTTTGCAACAATAATATAATAGCCAATTCAAGTTTTTCATGGTGGGGAGCATGGTTAAACAAAAATGAAAATAAGAAAGTTATATCTCCATCTTCTTGGTTTGGTCAATCGGCTAATTATGATACAAGAGATTTATATTGCGAGGATTGGATAAAATTATGAATTATAAAAGTATATTAGTTACTGGCGGAAGTGGTATGACAGGAAAGTCATTACAAAAAATAATGCCACAAGCTCATTATATATCTTCAAGAGAATGTAATTTAATAAACTTAGAAGAAGTAGAAGCTTTATTTGAAAAGTATAGACCAGATTGTGTTGTTCATTTGGCAGCAAAGGCTGGGGGAATATTTGATAACATCAAAAAGCCAGCAGAGTATTTCGATGAAAATATTTTAATCAATACAAATGTTTTAAGGGTTGCAAAAAAATATGATGTACAAAGGCTTATAGCCATTTTGAGTACGTGTGCATACCCAGATGTCGTAGATAATTATCCAATGAAAGAAGAAGATATGCACAAAGGCCCTCCTGCTTCTACAAATATTTCGTATGGATATTCAAAACGTGCGCTCTCAGTTCAAATAGATGCATATAACAAACAATATGGAACCAGGTATCAATATATAACTCCGTGTAATTTATACGGTGAATATGATAAGTATGGAGAAAATAGCCATTTTGTTGCAGCTTTGATTAAAAAAATACATCAGGCAAAAATTTATGGAGAAGAAAAAATAACTCTTTTTGGTTCAGGAAAACCATTAAGACAATTTATGCACTCAGATGATTTGGCTAAAATAATTAAGCGATGTATTGAAGACGGTGTATATGAAAATTTTAATGTCGCAACCGAACAAAACATATCAATTGATGACATAGCAAGAATTGCACTTAGAGCTTGTAATGCAAGTGATTTAAAAATTGAGTATGATACTACAAAACCAGATGGTCAATTTAGAAAAGACGTTTCAATAGAAAAAATGAAATCTCTATTTCCAGACTTTAGTCCAACTAAGCTATTTCATGGAATAGTTTCAACATACTCGATTCTTCAACAAACCTGGAAACACACGGCTTGATTATTACATTCTATTTTCATATTATTATTAAAACAAGATAATATGAACGAAAAAATCACACTTGTAAAAGATACAATTGACAAGGAAGATGTAGATAATTTAATTGAGTGGCTGAAAACATATCCAAGACTTACCATGGGACCAAAAACGAGAGAATACGAAGAAAAATTCTCTGAATGGCTTGGATGTAAGTATTCTGTGTTTGTAAACTCTGGCTCATCAGCAAACCTTTTGATGTTATATGCCCTGAAAATAATAGGTAATCTTAGAAATGAAAAAATAGTGGTTCCAGCTCTTGCGTGGGCAACGGATATGGCCCCAGTTATACAGCTTGGATTTGAGCCACTAATTTGTGATTGTAATATGCAAAACCTGGCGGTTGATGTAGGTCAATTAGAGTCAATTTTTAAATATCACAAACCAGCGGCATTGATTTTGGTATCGGTTCTTGGACTTTCTCCAGATATGGATAAAATAGTTAAATTATGCCAAAAATATGGAGTTATTCTTTTAGAAGATAATTGCGAATCGCAAGGTACCGAGTTTCAAGGAAAAAAGCTCGGAAACTTTGGATTAATGTCTTCGTTTTCATCATATTTTGGTCATACTATGAGTACCATAGAAGGTGGTATGGTGTGTACTAATGATAAGGATGTTTATAATCTTATAAAGATGCTTAGAAGTCATGGATGGGATAGAGACCTTGATGAAGAATCTCAAAAAAAATTAAGAAATAAATGGGGTGTTGATGATTTTTCAGCCCTTTATACTTTTTATGAACCAGGCTTTAATCTTCGTTCTACAGACTTACAGGCTGTGATTGGAATTGGTCAGCTTGATAAAATTGATGATATGATTGATGCACGTAACGAAAATTTCTATCATTTCCTTGATGTCATGAAATCTTATGATAAAAAAAGCAAGGTTTGGAGGCCAACGGAGCATAAAGAGTCATTTACAGCTTCTTTTTGTTATCCTATGATTTTCAAGACAAAAGAGGATAAGGAAAAGGCCGTTGCCGCACTTGTTGAAAACAATATCGAAACAAGACCATTAATTTGTGGGTCTATGGGAACTCAACCATTTGTTATAAGCAGATATGGAAGACATGAGACTTTGAATGCAGCAGCTGTTGATGAATGTGGCATCTATGTTCCAAATCACCCAGAACTTAGCAATAGCGATATAGAGCTAATTTGCAAGACAGTTATAGAGGCTATAAAATAAAAGTGAATAAAATTTGCTCAATTGCATTTTTTTTACTTATTTTGCACAAGGAGAATAAACGACAAAAGCCTAATTTTAATGAGATTTGAAGAATTAACTGAGGATAGTATTTCTAAGATTAAAGAAATATACTCCTCCAAAGACCTATCCTGGGATGAAAGGATGAGCAACTTAATGGACCACCTCGGAAAGAGTGAAAGAACCGTTAGAAAATGGCTTGTAAAGCTGGGATTTAAGGAGAAAGTTCAAGAAGACTCGCCTCAATATGTAAATGCTAAAAAAAAGAAAATTAGCAAAAATGCCAAGCGGTACATATTTACATGGGCTCAAAATAACACGCCAATACATGAAGAATTTTTAAGAAATCTTGAAGCTTATGCAAAATATATAGATGCGACAATCTATATAATTGCTGGTAGATATAAAAATCCAACATCTGTGTTTTCGGATGAAGAATTCGAATCCTGGCACTCAAGAACCGAGCCATATCTTTATGCTAACAGAGAGCAAATTCATAAACATCTTGTTATTATTGGAGATGTAAAAGTTTCTCCAACTGCAGTTACGCCAATGACTGGTATGAAAGGATTTAGTGGTTCAGAATCATGTATTTTTGGACACCCAAAAGCTCAAGAAGAAACAGTGGAAGTTCTTGAAGGGAGGCCAGAGAAAAAAATGATGACGACAGGTGCATGTACGATTCCTAATTATACTGATTCTAAAGCAGGGAAAAAAGGAGAATTTCATCATACTCTCGGATTTGTTATTGCAGAAATAAAAGACAAAAACACCGTTTTTACAAGATGTGTAACAGCGGCTGATGATGGAAATTTTTATGACCTTTATTTTCAAGTTGAATTTGTAGGTGGAAGAAAGAAAAAGGCTAAAGTTTCTGATAGTGAAGAAATAGATTTTTATGCAAATGAATTGGATGGTAAATCTATTATAACAAAAATAAAAGAAGTAGATGGTATTATTCTTGGAGACATGCACTTTGGAGAACATGATGAAAAAGTCATAGATTCAACATTGAATATATTGTTGAAAAAACTCAAGCCAAAAGAAGTAGTTCTTCATGATGTTTTTGACGGACATTCTATAAGTCATCATGATAGAAAAGACCCATTTAAACAATATCAAAAAGAAGTTAGGGGAAAAAATAATCTCAAAAATGAAGTTGATGTTATGCTTGAAGGTTTAAAGCCGTTCGAGAAATATAAAACAATTATTGTAAGAAGTAATCATGATGATTTTCTCGACAGATGGCTTAGAGATATTGATTGGAAAAAAGAAATAAAAAATGCTCCAGAATATATGGAATATGCCTTGCTTCTATTAAAAGAGCAGGCTCCTAAAGGAGTTATTCCATATGTCATAAATCAAAAATATCCTAACATGATTACTCTTGGAAGAAGTGATAGCTATAGAATTCATGAGTGGGAGGTTGGCCAACACGGAGACATTGGTGCTGGAGGAAGCAGAGGCTCAATCAATCAGTATAGACAACTTAACACAAAAATGATTGTTGGTCACTCACATGCTCCAAGTAGAAAAGACGGAGTAATCCAGGTAGGAACTTCTACTAAATTAAGACTTGGATATAATGTCGGACCAAGTAAGTGGGGCCATGCACACGCAATCATCCACCCTAATGGAAAAGGACAGCTTATTTACCTCCAAAACGGAGAATTTACAACATTTGAATAATATGAAAACAATAGGAATTAGCATTGACGGTGTAATAAGAGATTTTTACACCGAATTTGACAAACAATACAGAAAAGCTTTTATTCATAATCCAAGTCTTGTAGAAATGACTAAGGATATGCAGCTGAAGGAGCAAAGTGTAGAAGAGCTTGATGACCTTGATAAAAGAATTGAGCTTAAAGAAAAGGAATTGATTACATTGCCTCTAAATTCTTTTGACCTATCAAACCATTATAAATTTGAAGAAACTGTTGCAATGGACGGAGAGACTATTTTAAGTCCACAAGAAGCGCTTAAAGAATTCATGTTTCAGAAATTCCCTTTTAACATTTTTGGTAAGGCAGAAGAATATAGGGGAGCTTGTGAAGCTTTTAATCGAATACAGGCACATGGAATACAAAACAATCTTTATAAGACAAAGTTGTTAACAAGTTATGGTGGCCAGATATTAACAGCAACATGGCACTTCCTTGCGACACACAATTGTAGAATGAGAAGTTTTGAGTTTGTACAAGAAGATTACGAGAAATGGGACCATTGTGATATTCTAATCGACTGTGTTCCAGAAGTTATCCAGGACATTCCAGACGGAAAGACAATTATAAAAATCGAACACCCATTTAATCAATGGGATGGCGCTGAACATAGTTTTAAATCTTTGTCTGAAATTACTCCTAAATTTATAGAAGAATTGCTGGTAGGAAAAAAAAGTTCATAATTACTTGTTTTTATCCCAGAATTTTTTTAATCATTATTTACTTAAACAATTTTAATAATTTAACAAATGTCTAAAAAAAACAAAAAAAATGGGTCTAAAGAATCTAAAAAGATTACGACCACTACAACTACAACAACCGTTGTAACAACTACAACTGTTGAAAAAAATCTTGATACACATTATCTCCTTGTACTGGACAGAAGTGGCTCGATGGATTCTTGCTGGAAATCTACAATTGATGGATTAAATGAGCAATTAGGAACAATCAGAGACCTAAATAAAAAATATCCAGAACAAAGATATTTTTTGACTCTTGTGGCTTTCGATAGTGAAATTGAAACAATTATTGATGATAGACCTATTGATGAAATTAAAAATTTTGATGGAACAGAATTTCCTCCAAGAGGAATGACAGCTCTTCATGATGCAATGGGTGTTAGTATCACAAATCTTAAAGCTAATCTTGCTAAGAAAGATAAGGACAGCGACTCAATCTCAACAGCGCTTGTTGTTATTATGACTGATGGTGGAGAAAATAGTTCTAAAGAGCATAACTCTAATTCAGTTAAAAAGCTTATTGATGAACTTAATAAAACTGGGGCCTGGACATTCAGCTATATGGGAGCAAATCAAGACGCAATTCTTACAGCTTCTAATTTTGGAATTTCTGCAGGAAATTCAATTGACTATTCTTCCTCATCAGCAGGAGCATCAACCGCATACCAGACTTTGAATAGAG